>Ga0209541_10008918_pt1 | contig 16376 bp, 12 predicted proteins | sample RifCSPlowO2_01_FD_184027 | JGI IMG/M metagenome (GOLD analysis project Ga0209541, IMG submission 184027) | Groundwater microbial communities from Rifle, Colorado - Rifle CSP2_plank lowO2_0.1 (SPAdes) (version 2) | ecosystem: Environmental > Aquatic > Deep subsurface > Groundwater | place...
TATCCTGGGGCTGGAGAAGGTCCCAAGGGTTTGGCTGTTCGCCAATTAAAAAGATACGTGAGCTGGGTTCAAACCGTCGTGAGACAGGTTGGTCTCCTATCTACTGCAGGCGTTGATTCTTGAAGAGATTTGCTCCTAGTACGAGAGGACCGGAGTGAACTGACCTCTGGTCTACCAGCTGTCTTGCCAAAGGCACCCGCTGGGTAGCTATGTCGGGAATGGATAAGCGCTGAAAGCATCTAAGCGCGAAACCAACTCTAAGATAAGGAATCGTTGAGACTCGTGAGAGATGATCACGTGATAGGCCTTAGGTGTACGCACAGTAATGTGTTTAGCCGAGAGGTACTAATTAGTCGACTTTATTGGGAACCCAGAAAATCAATTATTTTGGTGCACACTGCATTTAAAGTAGTTAATTTTTGGATCGCGCACTCCATCGGGAAGTGTGCGTGGGTTCAAGAAAAATCAAACGCAACATCAGATTTTGTGTTGTTGTTCGATGATCATACCTTTTGTACCAATTTGGCCCGCGCGAAGCGTGGTTGCCAAATTGAGTATCCGCCTCAGGCGGATAACGTGCGATCCTGAAAAATTAAAACAAATAATGTATTTAGTTATAGTGGTGGCTTAGCGCTGTGGACCCACCCGGCAACATTCCGAACCCGGAAGTTAAATGCAGTTGCGCCGATGATACTCGACACACATTGGGGAAAGTAGGTAGCTGCCACGATAACTGGATGTATTGTTTTTTTGCGAAAAGTCCGTCTGCTCTTATGAGAGGGCGGTTTTTTGTTTTTGCGCAGGAGAAAGGATTCTTGGCGAGTGGTGGGGTGGGGATCAGGCATTGTACGCCGTGCGATGAGTGTTTAACGATGCGAGACCACGCCGCACAACTGTCCATATAAAGCGCGGCCCCAAACGCGACATTCTTAGTGTGTGGCACTTCTTCACCCCTTCTTGCTTTTTGAGCCTATTTTCACTATAGTAACGCCATATTGCCCTTGTGGCGTTTTTGTTTCCAAAAAACAATAAGCGCAGCGAGTATGTTTTTTGAGAACCCCATCACTTGCAATAGTGAGCACTGATGGGAGGTTCGAGAATAACTCGGTGATAGAAATAGATAATGTATATATAAACTTATAAGCAAGTGAGGGGTGGTGATTTTCTAAAATCTCGCCAGAACTCAATTAAGAAAATCAACCATGGAACGAGATTATCCGTTGGAGAAAGTGCGAAATTTTGGGATCATTGCGCACATCGACGCAGGAAAGACGACGACATCAGAGCGTGTGCTTTTCTACACCGGTGTCTCGCACAAGATCGGTGAAGTACACGAAGGCGACACGGTCATGGACTGGATGGAACAGGAGCGCGAGCGCGGTATCACCATCACCTCGGCGGCGACGACCTGTTTTTGGACACCGACCTATGCTCCAGGAGACGCGGCGAAGAAGCATCGTTTCAACCTGATCGATACTCCGGGCCACATCGACTTTACCATTGAAGTAAAGCGCTCACTGCGCGTGCTTGACGGTGCAGTCGTGGTCTTCGACGGTGTTGCGGGTGTGGAGCCGCAGTCGGAAACGAACTGGCGCTATGCCGATGAAGGCAAGGTGCCCCGCGTCTGTTTCATCAACAAGCTTGATCGTACCGGCGCATCGTTTGAAAAATCATTCCAGAGTATTCTTGATCGATTGACGAAACACGCGGTGCGTATGCAGATTCCCGTTGGCGAAGAAGATCAGTTTGCCGGAGTGATCGATCTGCTCACCATGAAGTACATCACCTTTGAAGGAGAAATGGGGAGCAAGCTTGTCGAGCATGAGATCCCTGCGGAACATGCGGATGACGCGAAGAAATATCGCGCGCTCATGGTGGAGGCGATCGTTGAGAATGAGGAGAAACTGATGAATGAGTACTTAGAGGGCAAAGAGATCGCCATCCCTGATCTGAAGCGTGTGTTGCGCAAGGCGACGATCGAGAACAAGATCGTCCCTGTCTTCACGGGAAGTGCCCTCAAGAACAAGGGTGTGCAGTTGGTGCTCGATGCAGTCGTTGATTACCTCCCTTCGCCGCTCGATATTCCTCCGACAAAAGGCCATGACCCCAAGACCGGTGAGGAGATCTTCCGTCACGCCGACGACAAAGAGCCTTTCTCCGCGCTTGCATTTAAGATCGCAACCGATCCATACGTGGGACAGCTCGCATTCTTCCGTGTGTACTCGGGGACGCTGGATTCGGGTTCTTATGTCTATAACGCGACGAAGGGCAAGAAAGAGCGCATCAGCCGCATCTTGCGTATGCATGCGAATGAGCGCGAGGAAGTGAAGAAAGTGTTTGCCGGTGAGATCGCCGCTGCGGTCGGACTCAAAGACACGCTCACCTCCGACTCACTTTGCGACGAAGAGCACCCGATCATTCTCGAGCGTATTGTCATTCCTGAACCGGTCATTTCGATGCGCATTGAGCCGAAGACAAAGCAGGACCAAGAAAAGATGGGTCTCGCACTCTCTCGCCTTTCCGCAGAAGACCCAACATTCCGCGTGACCTCAGATCCTGAGACCGGTGAAACGATCATCTGGGGTATGGGTGAACTCCACCTCGAGATCATTGTTGACCGTATGAAGCGCGAGTTTGCTGTTGAGGCATCCACAGGGAAGCCGCAAGTGGCGTATCGCGAAACGATCCAAGGCGAAGCGGAAGCCGAGTGCAAGTACATCAAGCAGTCCGGTGGTCGCGGTCAGTATGGTCACGTCCGTATCCGCTTGAAGCCGATGGACCTCACGGTCAAGGAAGAAGATTTGCCGAAGAACACCAAGCGCTCGCCCGGTTTCGAGTTCGTCAATTCCATCAAGGGAGGTATCATCCCACAGGAATATATCACGCCGATCGAGAAGGGTATCAAGGAGGGCATGGAGCGCGGTGTCGTTGCGGGCTATCCGCTCGTCAATGTGTCCGTCGAGCTTTACGATGGTTCCTTCCACGAAGTCGACTCGTCCGAGATCGCGTTTAAGATTGCGGGATCAATGGCGCTTCAGGATGGTGCCAAGCGCGCACGTCCGACCTTGCTTGAGCCGGTCATGTCGGTAGAGATCGTCTTCCCTGACAAGTTCATGGGTGACGTCACCGGCTCCGTCGCGAGCCGCCGAGGACAAGTGAACGCCATGGAAGATCGTGGCATGCTCAAGGTTGCAAAAGCCATGATCCCGCTCGCCGAAATGTTCGGTTATGCGACAACACTCCGCTCGATGACCGAAGGACGCGGTACATTTACCATGGAACCCGCCGAATATGTTGCGGTCCCTTCAAATGTCGCAGCACAAGTGATCGAAGAACGCGGGAAGTAATATTTCTGTCGCGCCGGTCATTGAACAAAACATCCGCACTGTCATGATAGTGCGGATGTTTTGTTTGGAACGCTCTTCTCGACATTTTGTGTGTGCGTGGTAGTTTAACTGAGGAATTGTTTATTGATAGTGAAAACAGTGAAGGAGTGGAAATATGTCGGAAAAAGTGAGCATGAGCAACCCCGTGGTCTATTTTGGTGCATTGCTTGGACTGGATGTGTCGGGTATGGTGTCACTTGCGGAAGAGGTGCTTTCGGGTGCCGAAGACGGAGAGCTTTATTTAGAACGCACCGAACATGATGCGATGTCGTTTGATGATGGTCGCGTTGACGAGCCTTCTGCTGGTGTCGAACAAGGTTTCGGTGTCCGGCGGGTGAACGGAAAAACCGTGCTCTATGCCTCCGGCAATGCTCTTGCCGTCGAAGAAATACGGAGGGCGGGGCAAGAGCTGATGGCGCTTTCTGCTGTGTCTCAAGCCTATATACCGAATAGTCTGTTGCCGGCGTGCGGCACCTATTACCTGCCGAGCCCTCCATTGCCGTCACTCTTTTGTCGTTCGGCGCTACTCAAGCACATTGACCGTTATGCGCGCAAAGATCCGTCAGTGGTGAATGTGACCGCCTCACTCAATTGCTTAACGGTGTACACACTTATTGTACGTGCGGATGGTTGTGTGGTCGGTGATGTGCGTCCCATGACGCGGCTTGATGTAAGCCTCTTATGCACATCGGGCGAGCGGATCGATGGAGCGCATGCTGCGCTGGGTGGTCGCTACGACTTCGCCCATGTTGCTGCTCCGGACGCATGGATGCCTCTTGTGGATATGGCGCTGCGGCAGGCGAAAGATAAACTGCGCGCGAGCCCATGTCCGTCCGGCGACATGCCGGTGGTGCTTGGTGCGGGATGGGCGGGTGTGCTTCTTCATGAAGCGATCGGGCATGGCCTTGAAGGAGATGCGGTCTGGAGGAAGACGACAGTCTTTGCCGACCTTGTCGGTACGCGCGTCGGAAGTCCACTGGTCAGTGTGGTCGATGATGGTACCATCCAGTATGCACGCGGTTCGCTCCATTGTGACGATGAGGGAACTCCGACCGAGCAGACCGTGCTTATCAAAGAGGGCATACTGGTCGGCTTCATGCATGACCGGCAAAGTGCGCGTCTTTTGGGGCTTGCCGAAACAGGAAATGGTCGTCGTGAATCCTTTGCGTATCCTACGCAAGTGCGCATGAGGAATACATTCATGCTTTCGGGTGATTCAACTCCCGAAGACATTATTGCTTCCACGCAATCAGGGCTTTATATGCCATCGTTCGGCGGAGGACAAGTTGATCCCACAACGGGGCAATTCGTCTTTACGTGCGAGCTTGCATACAAGATCGTGAACGGAAAGATCGGCGACCCTGTGCTCGGTGCGACACTCATCGGTAACTGCGCGACGGTGCTCCTCCATGTCGACATGGTCGGTAACGACAGTCGACTGGGTGGTGCGGGGACGTGCGGTAAAGGTGGACAAAGCGTCCCCGTAGGGATCGGTCAACCAACCATTCGGCTTTCCGGCGGTATCACCGTTGGTGGGACGGAATAACTTCAATTGGAGGAATAAGTATGGATGCACAACAGTTGCGTGAGATTGGTGAACGATTGCTACAGCTGACAAAGAAGTATGGAGCAACCGACGCGATCGTTTCGCTTTCGTCTGGGGTGGAAAGGGGGGCCAGTGTGCGCGATGGACTTTTGGAAAGTACCGAATGCGCACAGTCAGCACACTTTTCCCTGACGGCGATCATTGGCGAACGTCGCGGTAGCGTGGAGTCTACATCGTTTGAGACAGATGATGTAGATCGTGCGGCAAAGAGCGCGGTTTCTCTGGCGCGTATTGCGACGAAAAATCCGCATCTGCGTTTGGCAACTCCGAATGAGTGGCCGTGTGCGATGGCGGATCTTCCGAGTAAGATTGCGTCGCTTGATAGGTGTGATAATGGTGCTCCACCAACACTCGCCCTGCTCAAAGAGCGCGCGATTGCGCTTGATGCACTGGGGCGAAGCCAGCCCGGTATTGCGCGGAGTGGGGGTGCATCATTTGGCTATGGAGCGCATACCGCAGCGCTCCTGATGTCGAATGGATTTGTCGCGGTCGACACGTATGCCCACTACACCAAATCAACGAGTGTGATCGCGGAGTATGGTGGCGAAATGAAGACCGGCGATGATTATCACGCGGCGTTTCACTATGAAGACCTACGCGCGGACGAGGAGTGTGCACGACGAGCGGGGTCCTATGCGGTCCTGCAATTGGGTGCACAACCCATTGCCACAGGAAAGATGCCGGTCATTTTTGATCGACGTATTGCAAAAAGGCTGCTCTCGGCATTTATCGCAGGGATCGACGCGGACAATGTGTACCACAAGTCCACATTTCTGCTCGACAAACTCTATGAACGGGTGTTCCGAGATGGGGTGATGATCGTTGAAGAGCCTTTTTTGCCGAGGCGTTTGGGTTCGCGGTTCTATGACGGCGAAGGGGTGAAGTCGACGGGGTGGACGCTGGTGCACAATGGTGTACTCACCAAGTGGATCACTTCGATAGCATCTGCGTCGAAACTGGGAATTCCGCCAACAGGGCATGCATGGGGGACTGCGAACTTGCAGCTCCGACCGAGCAATCTGCTGCGTGCCGACATGATCCGTGATATTCCCCGCGGTCTTTTGGTCACTGACCTCATGGGAAGCGGTGCCAATATCGCAACGGGAGCATATTCGGTCGGTGCGGAAGGTTTCCTGATCGAAAACGGCGAGATCACGCGGCCGGTGAACAAGGTGACCATTGCCGGAAATCTCATCGACATGTTCCGCGAGCTTATTCCCGCAAGCGACCTCTCAGATCATCCGAGTGGCGCCAATGCCCCGAGTTGTTTTATCCCGAGCATGATGGTCGGGGGAATGTGATCGTTCTTTGGTGTGTGAAGCGCCCCGCGTAAGCGGGGTGTTTTTTATGAAGAATCCGTTTGACACACTGAAAACGGATGACAGATTTGAGGGTTCAATAAAAAACCGCGACCTGTTTGGGGTCGCGGTATCTTTTCATGAATGCTTTCTGCCTGCGCGTGCTTTGGCAAGGAGGGCTTCCATCGTTGTGGTCGCAATGTGTTCGACCATCGTTTTCTCGTCCATGTGCGTGGTGTCGACCAAATGGAGCTGCGGGTAGCGCGGTGAGAGCTCAGCGAACATTTGCTGATGTCGCTCGACGGATTTACGGATACTTTCCGGATTCGATGAGGCACCAAGATTTTCCGACGCCGCAATACGCTGTCCGCGACGCACTGCTTCATCTGCTTCGCATAAGACGATGTAGGAAGTAATGAGGCGATCCGTCCAGAAACGCGAGAGGAAAAAGTTTTGGATTGTCTCGCGCTCTTGCGGCGAGAGCAACCCTTTTCCTTCCCAGTAGATCATCCAAGTGTAGGCATCGAAGATCGAGCGATCGAAGATCACGATGTCGTACATGTGGCCATGGGTGAAGTCCATCAGCATATTGAGGGCGTAGAGCCCGGTGCGGATGTTGTACTCCGGAGTGTCACGGCCGATGTGCCGTATGACCTCGGCACCTTCTTGCGGGATGAAGACGCGGAAATCACTGCGGTGGAGCAGCTTGTCGAGCTCCTTGATGCACGTCGTCTTTCCGGAATCAGGCGATCCGGTAAATTCGATCATGAATGGCGCCGGGAGAAACTTGTCACCGTAGCGCAGGTCGGTCCGCAGGTAGCCGTGAAGCTGTTCAACCATGAGTTGCAGGCGGTCTTTGTCGTTGGTGTGCATACACCCTCCTTCTGTAAATGTACCGTTACTTCTGCTACTATAAAGAAGAATCGCTATCCACATGACTTCACAAGAGGAAACTATTGTTGTCGGTTTTGACCTTGATGGGGTGATTATCGACCACACGCAAAATAAGATGCGTATTGCCGCGCGCTATGGGGTTCTACTTACACCCGAAGAAACACATTCGGAGCGTATGAGAACACTTTTTGAACATGGTGTCTATCGTGAAATTCAAGAACAGATGTACGACGACACCGATGAGGCGCTTTCGGCACCGCTTATGGAAGGGGCGTTTGGCGGACTCGCATCACTCCGCGAACACGGGGTACCATATTTTTTGATCTCACGGCGCAAGAAGCCGATCCACGCGCTCCACTTGCTCGAGCGCCGCGGCTTGTGGGGTGAATATTTTACTCCTGAGAACACGTTCTTTGTGGAAAACATGGAAGACAAAGATCCGGTCGCGGCACAACTGGGTGTGACGCATTTTATTGATGATGAGACGCGCGTGCTCCGGCTCATGCCTTCAGTACAGAACCGCGTCCTTTTTGATACTCGCAACCTGTTTGAGGCGACCACTGATTTCACCCCCGTAAAAAATTGGAGTGATCTCGGCTATTTGCTCGGTATTGCCACTTCTTAATGATTCATCTCCACGTATGGATATTTTGTCACATGGGCTCTGGGGTGGGGCGACAGTCGGTCGCAAGAGCAAGCGAAGTTTCTGGACGGCGTTTGGGTTTGGTGTGTTTCCCGATGCGTTCGCGTTTGGGCTCCCGTTCTCACATCTGCTCTATTCTTTTTTGAATGGTCATACTCCGGCAGTAATGATCCGTCCCGGGGTAGGGCATGCGGACATCCCCACGTATGTATTTCAACTCTACGACATCTCGCATAGTTTGGTGATCTTTATCATTGCGTTCCTTCTGGTGTGGGTAATACGCAAGGAACCGCTCTGGGAAATGCTCGCATGGGGTTTCCACATCGTGATGGACATCTTCACCCACAGTGACGCTTTTTTTCCAACCCCGTTTCTCTGGCCGGTTTCTGATGTACATGTGAATGGAATGAGTTGGGGGCAGCCGCTCATATTTTTCCCCAACGTGACACTGTTGGCCGTCGTGTACGCCTATTGGTGGTATCGTCGTCGATTGTCTCGCCAAAAGAGCGCTTGAGAGAACTCGCTAGCGAGTCATTGACAGACATATCAGTGCATGCTAAGATGAGCATCTCATAAAACTCCTCTCTCACTTGCCCATTCCGCTTCATTACGTTTCGGAACAGGGTGTCGAAATCGAGAGACTCCACACAGTGGTTACATCGGGGTGGTGTGGGATCTCTATTAGTTAGTTTTTCAATTATGGAAGAAGGAAATAACAGACCTGCCCACCGAGCAGGCGGGCGGCCCTCATACAGCGGACCGCGCAGAGCTGTGGTATTGGGCGGTATGGGAGGCGGGGGACGCTATGAACCGCCCCGCAAGCGCACCAAAGGTGGCGGTAATTTTGCCGCACGATTAAATAGTGGGCCTGGGGTCATCGGTGGAGATGGACCCTCACGTTCGGCCGCGCCCAGTCGTGCGCCGCGCACGGGGTCGTTTAGCCGCGGAGAAAGCAGGGGCGCATCGCGTTTTGGCTCATCTCGGCCGTCTTTTAGCGGTCAGCGGACCGGAGCATTTGGTGGAGCACGCAACGGTGAACGGAGCAGCTTTGGCGGTCAAAGCCGTGGACGCAACAATCGCAATCCCGGAGAAAACATCGACGTGACACGTTTCGTGAATCGTTCCGTCACGGTCGCCGAGGAGAAGGCATATTTGCCGACCAATCAATTCAATGATTTTAACATCGACGAACGCCTCAAGAAAAATATCGCACAAAAGGGGTATGTCATCCCGACCGCGATCCAGGATCAGTGCATCCCGTCGGTACTGAGGGGGAGCGACATGATCGGTATCGCAAATACCGGCGAAGGAAAGACCGCGGCATTCTTGATCCCGCTCATCAACAAGATGCTTCTGCACCCGACAGCGAAAGTGTTGGTCGTCGTGCCTACGCGCGAGCTCGCACTGCAGATCGACGAAGAGTTCATGGGATTCTCACGCTCGCTCGGCATCTACTCGGTGCTCTTGGTGGGTGGCGTGTCTATCAACATGCAGATCGAACGGTTGCGTCGCAAGGTGCGTATGGTCATCGGTACGCCGGGACGTTTGCGCGACTTGATCGAACGTCGCGAACTCAATCTTGCCGAGTATCAGAACTTGGTCTTGGATGAAGCGGATCGTATGCTCGACATGGGATTCATCAATGACATCAAATATTTGATCGAACGACTTCCGAAGGAGCGTCACACGCTTTTCTTCTCGGCGACGTTCTCGCGTGAGATCGAACTCTTGGCGAAGCCGCTCTTGGTAGACCCCATCCGTGTATCGGTGAAGAAACAAGACACTGCAAAAAATGTCGAACAAGATATCGTCCGCGTGCGGGACAAGACCGAAAAATACGACAAACTCTGCGAGCTCTTGCGTCAGCCCGGTTTTGGCAAGGTCCTCGTCTTTGGTCGCACCAAACACGGCGTCGAGAAGCTTTCCCAATCGCTCTTTCGCGATGGCTTCAAATCGGCATCCATTCACGGCAACAAATCACAGCCGCAACGTCAGCGCGCACTCAAAGATTTCAAGGATGATCGTGTGCAGATATTGGTCGCGACTGATGTTGCCGCGCGCGGACTTGATATCCCCAACGTGACCCATGTGATCAATTATGAGGTACCGTCTTCGTTCGAGGACTACGTGCATCGTATCGGTCGTACCGGCCGCGCAGGGAAGAAGGGGAATGCACTCACCTTCGTGGAAGGAAAATAAGCCAGAACCTCCACAAATGGCGCACTGCTTTGTTGACTTCAACAGGCGGTACGGAGGACGTACAGAGAGTACGCCCATCCGCACACGCCTGTCTCGTCGTCGCGCATTGCATCCATTTCTGAAGGTTCTGCCAATGCTCTGTTTTTCAAAACAAAAATCCGCGCTATCTTGATAGCGCGGATTTTTGTTTCACTCTCTTGTTCCCGTCCCGATCAACCGCTTTAGTGTAAATAATTTTTTACGAGAATAAAATGTGATTGTCGGGCGGGGAATAAGGGAGTGAATTCTCTCCCTCTTATTGTACCAGTGCCGCTACCCTTGGGAATGTTTTTATACACACCCTACCGCTCTATGGGTGAGTGGTGCGCCGTCTGTTGACGCCATGACTCTTCGTGCTAGCATGTGGGTGGATAGTTTGTGCAACAGAGGAGGAAAAGATGGCGAAGAAGGTGGAACATGCGTCGCACTTTGACAGGATCAGGACGCGGATCGACACGGCGTGCACTACACTCGGCGTCCCTGATTGGATGTGCGATAAACTCAAGGATTTCAAGCTCGTATGGTCGTCGGGACTTGAGGTGAAGATGGATGATGGCGCACTGAAGCATTTCAATGCGTGCCGCGTGTGGCATCGTTCGCCACATACCGACCAGCCGCATAAAGGCGGTATTCGTTTCCATCCTTTTGTGAACGTGGACATGATGCAGGCACATGCGATCGAGATGAGCATCAAGTGTTGGCTCATGGGTATCGCGATGGGTGGTGCGAAGGGCGGTATCGCCGTCGACCCCGCGCTGCTCTCGAAGGAAGAATTGAAGCGGTTGACCGAAGCGTATGTCGATGAACTTGATGAACGTAATATTCTCGGACCGTTTCGCGATGTTCCTGCGCCCGATGTGGGTACGAATCCGGAGATCATGAACTGGATCCGTCAGCGGTATGCACAACGTCGCCGATCGCGCGAAGATGCGCGTTTCGCGGGCGTCGTTACCGGCAAGCTCGTGGGTTATGGTTTTGACGGGATCATTGGTCGCAATGAGGCAACGGGCAACGGCGTGATCACGGTCTTGGGGCACGTCATGGAGCGCACGCTTGGTTTCGTGTCTCAGCCACGGGTTGCCATCATGGGGTTCGGTAATGTGGGCATGCATGCCGCAAAGCTTGCTTATGAGCTTGGCTACAAAGTGGTCGCGGTGAGTGATGTGCGGGGTGGCGTGTATCATCCTGCAGGACTCAATGTGCCGAAGCTCTGCGCGTATGTTGATGCCGCAAAGACAGTCGTGGGTTTCCCAGACGCAGATGCGATCACCAATGCCGAACTTCTGGAGTTGCGGGACATTGATGCGCTTATTCCCGCTGCACTCGAACATGTGCTGACGGAGAAGAATGCATCCAAGGTATCGGCGCGGTTCATCATCGAGGGGGCGAACAGTCCGACAACACCTGAAGCCGATGCGATCTTCGAAGATCGCGGAGTGATCGTTGTTCCCGATGTGTGTGCAAATGCCGGCGGCGTAACGGTCTCTTTCTTTGAGTGGGCCCGCAACGTCAACATTCGCGATGAACGGGTGCCGGCTGGGAATCGTGACGAAGTGCTTGCGTCTATGCAAAACATCCTGATCGGCGGTGTCGAGGAAATGTGCAGGAACGCCGAGAAATATAAGACAAGTTTGCGCAATGCAGCGTTTGTCACGGCGATCGGCCATGTTGCACCACTCTTCATTGCGAAGCACGTCGCATAAATAAATTGTGCATTGATGATCTCAGCTACGGCTGAGATCTTTTTTATAACTCCCGCCACCGTCTCGTGGTGGACTTTTAATGTTTTTCTGTTCTAATGAGTTCATGGAAGAAGTACGCACGACACCACCGGAACGACTCGACCGTGCGCTCGTCACGCGCGGCCTTGTTTCATCGCGAGCGCGTGGTGAGGCATTGATCAGAGATGGGGGCGTTGCCGTCAACGGTGTCATAGTCATGAGTAAGAGCTTTCTTGTCGGTACTGCTGATCTGGTTACACTCTTGAAGGGAGATCTTGAATGGGTCTCTCGCGCCGCGCTCAAGCTTGCCTCCGCGCTTGAACATTGGCAGATCGACCCAAAGGGTAAAGTCGCACTCGATATTGGCGCATCGACCGGTGGGTTTACCGAGGTGCTGCTTTCCCGTGGAGCACAGAAGGTGTATGCGCTCGATGTCGGACACGGACAGCTTGCCACGAAATTGCTCGCAAGCACCAAGGTGGTGAACATGGAGAGTGTTCACATTAAAGATGTTTCTGTGAAAGATTTTGCTGAGCCGATCGACATGATCGTGGTCGACGTCTCATTTATTTCGCTTGAAAAAGTGCTCCCCAAAGCAAAAGCATTGCTGCACGCCGGCGGCATACTCATCGCGCTCATCAAGCCTCAGTTTGAAGTAGGGAAGGAGCATGTCGGCAAAGGAGTGGTGACTGATCCAAAGCTTCATGCAAGCGTAGTCGATCGCATCAAGGAGTGTGCAACAGCGCTCGGCTTTGCCGTGGAAGGAGTGATCGCATCGCCGATCTTAGGTGGTGATGGGAACAAGGAGTTTCTCCTGTACACCAATCTCACACATTAATCCCGCACAGGGGAGTTGGTGATGATATCGAGAATCTCGTCGTGATCGTCGGTGATGACGTAGAGGCCGAGCTCTCTTCGATTGACCGTGGCGTGGCGCACGAGACATTCTTGTTCGAGAAAAGCCTGGAGTGGTTTCCAGAAATCGACACCGACCAAAATGATCGGCACGGTGCGGATCTTGCGCGTCTGCACGAGTGTCACGATCTCAAAAAATTCGTCGAGTGTACCGAAGCCGCCGGGATAAAAAATGTACGCTTCCGCAGAAAATGACATTGTCGTCTTGCGCGAGAAAAAATAATAGAACGAAAGCGAATCGGTCGTGTAGGGGTTGAGGATCTGCTCGTGGGAAAGCTCGATGTTGAGCCCAAGTGACGCTCCACCTGCTTCTTTTGCCCCGCGGTTGGCCCCCTCCATGATCCCGGGGCCGCCACCGGTGATGACCGCATAGCCCAATTTGGAAAGTTTGAACGCGAGATGATAGGCGTCTTTATAGTGCGGATTGTTGTCGGCAAAACGTGCTGATCCGTAGAAGGTCACCGACTTGGGGTATTTCTTGATGAATTGCAGCCCGTGATCGAACTCGATGGCGATGCGTGATGCGCGTTCGTTTTTGATCGCATGGACAAGCTCCTGATGCGTGTGGGGGTCTCGCGCGTAGTCCGCCTCGGGGATATTGACGCAGACGAGCGGACCCTTGGGTTCGTTTGGGGTTTTGGTGGTGATTTTTTCTTCCATAATGATTGAGTATAGCATAGTTTTTTTGAGTGTCTTCATATGAAAACGTGCCGTGGTATGATTCTGCATATGGCGGAATATTTGAAGACCGTGGGCAATTTGAAGGTCTACATACGTAAAGACAAGGAAGATGCAGCGACTTTTTTTGCACAGGATATTTCTCGAAAATTGAGAGAATTTCGTGATGTTGAACATCGCGATGTGCTCTTCCTTTCCTCCGGCGGGTCGGCGCTTGGCGTACTTGATCGTATTCCCAAGGACGTCATCGGGCCGTACCTCACTATCGGTATTTTTGATGAACGGTTCGACCCATCCAATAAAACATCCAACTATGCGCAAATGAGGAAGACGGCATTCTATCAACGTGCCGTGGAGGGGAGATGTCGGTTGATCGATACCGCAACACTGCCTGGGCAGACACTCGAAGGACTTGCGGATTATTACGAACAAGAGATCCGTGATTGGCGGAGGCAACATCCGCGCGGGGCGATCATGGCCACGATGGGCATTGCACTCGACGGACACACAGCGGGGATCATGCCATTTCCCGAAGACCCCGAGCGTTTCCACGAACTCTTCGAAGGAGAGCGTTTGATCGTGCCCTACGACACGGAAGGAAAAAATCCTTTTCGGCTACGCGCGACGGCGACGTTCACGTTTCTGCGCTCTGTTGATCTCTTGGGTATCTATGTGGTGGGTGCGGAAAAAGGCCCCATGTGGAAAGAGCTCATGGAAGGAGATGATTGCACCGAACTTCCCGGACGGATCATAAAGACGCTCCCGCGCGGCGCGATCTACACCGATGCGGCGCTGATGGCCGCCGCGGGGTATGCCGTGCCCAATAAGTTTTCTTAAAAGGCTGCTCCACCTTGCATGATCGTGTGGTTGCTGTAGGATTTGCGCCAGATGTGGATACATTGAAAAAGGAGAGTGCTATGTTTCGACAGATTGATCTGATCGGCGTGCCCTCAGAAGCGGGCGGGCAAAACGGTACAAGTGGCGGACCCGATGTGATCGGTCCGTTCTTGGTACAACTCCTTTCGGGAGAGCGGGACCTTTTTGCACAATACTGGAATATTCGCGATCATGCGCATTCCCCGCATCTCTTTATGCAAAGAGGAAAGAAATGTGGGAACGTGTATTACCAGAAAAAGATCGCAAAAATCGCAGACATGACCGCGAGGCACGTATCGGCCTCGCTTGCGGTCGGCCATCTTCCGGTCGTTTTGGGTGGTGATCATTCGGTGGCGATTGGCTCCGGTCGTGCGGCATGTGATCCCGATCTCTTGCACAAAAAGACCGTGGGGATGATTTGGATCGATGCGCACTATGATGCACATACGGAAAAGACGTCGCACTCGCACAACGCGAACGGCATGCCGCTCGCAACGTTGCTTGGTCATGGTCTGGAACTCTTTCGTCCATCTCGTATCAAGCATGATGGGGTGGGGAAATACACGGTCCCGTGTCCGACGTTCCTCCCCCAAAACGTGCTTCATTTGGGTGCGGGGACTGTTGATTGCGAGCCCGAGGAGATGGAGCTCCTCGATCGGCTGGGGGTCAAAACGTTTTTCGCGAAAGAACTCATTCAGGATTGTACGCCGGCATGGCTGGCGCTTCGCGATCTATTGCGCCGAGTCGATACCGTTTTTGTGTCCTTCGACCTTGATGCTGTTGATCACGCGTTTGCTCCGGCGGTCCATTTGCAAAGTCGCGGAGGTATCACGCGGACGCTCCTCCTGCTCATTGCCGAAGAAATAGCGCTGTCGGGAAAGCTGCGAAGCGTCGACATCATGGAGTACAAACCAAGCGCGGAGGAGTTTGACGGCAATGGAAATGGCAGGACGCTCTGCCTTGCCGGAGATTTCTTGCTTCGACTCCTTGGTCAATGATTGGTGATTGCAGTGAAGATGCTGCGTTTTAATGGACAGTTGCGCGGCACGACTCTGTGGAATCGACAATTACGCGACACGATTCTGGGGAATCGAAAAACCTCGGACCATTTTGGTCCGAGGTTATTTTTTGCCGAGTGTTCAGCAGAGTGCGTTGGCAATAGCAGGCAAAGCGCCGTCAATCTCTGCTTGGGTGATGACGAGAGGCGGAGTGAAGCGTACCGTTTGCTGCGCGACACCCGCGAGGATGCCGTTTGCAAAGAGTTTTTCACAGACCGCATCAGGCGTGGTCACTTTGGGATCAATCTCCATACCGATGAACAGTCCGTGTCCGCGCACTTCCTTGATCGCGGGACTCTGGAGTGCTCGCAGTTGATCGCGGAAGTAGATGCCTTGAGACATTGAGTTACGCACGAGCGCACGCTCGTCTCTCGTAATGAGCTCAAGAGACTTCAGTGCAACTGCGCAAGAAAGCGCAGTCCCGCCAAATGTGCTTCCGTGGGATCCCGGCGTAAAGGTGTCGATCACATCCTGACGGGCCGCGAACGCCGAAACGGGAACATATTGCCCCAGCGCCTTGCCGAGCGTTACTCCATCGGGTTTTTCTCCGCCCCAATCTCCGCCGAACAAAAGTCCTGTCCGTCCGAGACCCGTCTGGATCTCGTCGTAGATCAGGAGCACATTCCTTTCCGTGCACAGCTTGCGCACCGCCGGAAGATAGCCAAAAGGAGGGAGGATGATCCCACCTTCACCTTGGATCGGTTCGACGATAAACGCCGCAGTATGGGGTGTGATTGCTTGTCTCAGTGCTTCGATGTCTCCATACGGCACCTTTATGTACCCTTCGGAAAACGGCCCGAAGTCTTTCTGGTACTTCGCTGTACCCGAGAGAGCGGTGGCGTTTAAGGTCCGACCATGAAAGTTTCCGCGTGCAGAAATGATCTCAGCCTTATCGGCAGGGACCCCTTTCACTTGATACGCCCAGCGCCGCACGGCCTTCACCGCGGTGTCGATTGCTTCCGCGCCGGTGTTCATAAGGAGTACCCCGTCTTGGTGCGTGAGTGCTGCGATCCGCTGCAAGAGCTGCGGTTGCATGTCGTTCACGAAGCGGTTGGGTGCTCCG
>Ga0209541_10008922_pt1 | contig 16374 bp, 17 predicted proteins | sample RifCSPlowO2_01_FD_184027 | JGI IMG/M metagenome (GOLD analysis project Ga0209541, IMG submission 184027) | Groundwater microbial communities from Rifle, Colorado - Rifle CSP2_plank lowO2_0.1 (SPAdes) (version 2) | ecosystem: Environmental > Aquatic > Deep subsurface > Groundwater | place...
GGGGCTTTTCTCTGGCTTTGCGGAGGATTTGTTCATAGCTTATGTCTGTGCCAAACAGTCCGTCACGATCAAACGTCTGCTTCGGACTGCCGTGAACACGGTCGTGCATCTCTTTGACGGCACGAAATTTGACGTTATCGTCAGGACTTCCCATGAGGGCAACGAGCATGTTCGATGCAGTGTGGATGTTTCTCTTGAGGATTTGGTTCGACTCACTGAGCCGAAGCTCGTTCTGTTCGTTGGCATAGGTGTCGTATTCCTCTCGCAGTGGCCCCTCACTCCGAAACCAGCTCTTGATGGTATCGATTGGCGTCTTGAGCTTTTTGGAAATGGTCTCATAGGTCTCACCCTCATACTTGAGCCGTATGGACTCCTGACTCTTTTTGTTTTTAACGTCAATTTTTGCCATTTTGGTGTATGTTGGTGTGAGTTGGTGTATGTAAAAAACGGCCGCAAATCTCCGCAATCGCCTCACTGTCTGTCATCTTTTCGGTCTTGGTTAACGCAGAAAGTGCTTCATCTACAGCGTTTTTCTGCGGATTGGTTACGTTGAAGCTTATAAGAGCAATGGTTTCTCTTTGCGAATTTACGTCTTTCACCGCCTTGGACACTTTTACACCCTTGGTTTTGGCAAAAGCGGTCACGGCGGCGATAAAATCATCGGCAGATTTTTTCGGGTCTTTGTCTACGATAAAGTTCAGAACGACAAAGTTTTCACGTTCCGCTTTCTTAAGCTCGATCATTTTCTTTTCGATCTCGTCTTTCACGAGGTCGAGGGCATCTTTGACATTCACGTCCTCCTCGCCGAGACTCTGTGCGATATCTTTTATCGAGTGGCCGTTCTGTGTCAGCTCGTAGGCGAGCTTACCGAGTTTGATCTGCTGGTTGGACCCGTGGATGTTGTCGGTCAATCCGTAGAGTTTCGCTTCGTCCTCGTTTTTGAATTCATGGACGTTCGCTTCGATCTCCGCATTGCCGATCTCGCCAAGCACTTTCCATGTGTGATAACCACCAACAATCACATAGCCACCTTTGACTTTCATGTTCGGCCAGACTCCGACTTGGATCGGCTTCGTTTGTCCGAATTTCGTAACCGCTTTTTTAAGCGAGGCAAATTGGCGTGCGTTCATCTCGTTGGGATTCCACCAGTTCGGAATGCATTCCTTTATTTTCACTGTCTTGATTTGTTCTTTTAGTTTTTTCATACGGTTATGATCATGTACTCGATGTTATTGCTCTGGTTTCGACCTCCGGCGTTTGACACCGACCATTTGTGATCGAGCATGATCACTTCGGCCTTCCGATGCTTCTGCACCATTGCGAGAAGCTTGTCCGGCTTCACTCCCACATCCTCTTTGTTCTGGCCGAGGGAGATGATCCATTGAGGGATGTGCTTTGCCGACTCGAACATCCGCTCGAGGAATTCGTCAGCATCTTTGTTGGAGAAAGGGCTAGGCTTGTTGTCGAGCTTCTTGCTGGCGAGGATGTTATCTAAAATCCCATACTCAACTTCGTAGGCAGAAGAGCCAGGGTAAGGAGGATCAAAATAAACAACATCACCAGTAACTTTCTTGAGAAAGTCGAACACATCTTTTTGATGAATTTCATTGTCTTGATGATTATCAAATACGCCATGATTAATTTCGTCTTTTAATTTTTCCAAAGTCATCATCGGGTTTTGGATCATGCGGAGATTTTTCGGTGCATGAGACTTGGACCGGAGTGGCCACTCCCATTTTCGAGCTTCGAGATCGAGTGTGTCTCTGGTGTGTGTGAATTTTCCAAATTGTCGGCAGGACAAAATAAACTTTATGAGGAGATGTAGGAGAAGATGTCGCTTGGTTTCGTTCTCGACTGCATGAGCGTTCACGATAGCGGTGTCGAGAAAGTCTGCGATCTTGCTTGTGAATACTTTCGGGCAGTAGTTCTTGCGAATAAATCCGTCATGTTTTGCTTTCAGGAAAAGTCTTGCCAAGTCCTCGCTCTCTAGCTTCACGTTGTTGTTGGCAATCAGGGCCCGGCCGATGATCACGGATCGGAATGCGATGTCGTTCGCAATAACTTTGTATCCTTTTGCTTTTGCGTAGAGACTTACTGATCCGCCTCCAAGAAATGCATCGATAAAAACACCCTCTGTCTTTTTGATAGGTTTGAAAATGTGCTTTACAAGCTTTCGCTTGCCGCCGAAATAACTTGGTAATGATTGAAATTTGCTAAACATAAATATTTTTTTGTTCCAGCTCTCCGACACTCCCACATCCGCTGTGAAGTTTTTTTATTTACACGGGACCCGTGAGTCCGGTGCAGTGTGAGGTCGATCACAGATGGTGGATGCTCGACCCGGGGAGTATCAGAGAGCTGGAAACAATCGGATAACGAAAAAGGGCTCGCGATCGTTCACCGTTTGGTGATTGATCGCGAGCCCTTAAACTCGGAATATCTTTCAGAATGCCCCTTGAGGCATAATTTATTCGATTGTGAATTTATTATAGCACTCTCACAAAAGTTCGGGCAAGCATGCGCCCCTGTGCATAACTGCAAACAAGGGTCTTATTCTAGGGCTCAAATTGCCCACATCTTGCCTTGTGGTTGCGTTTATAATCGTGTATAATCGTTTATATAACATATAGGCGTAAATTATGAGCGATATTACAAACAAATTCGACCACCGAATCAAAAATCCCGAACCTCACATCGTGGGTCTTTTGGGTGAGATTGATGGCATTCGAGGTGAGTTTAAGTCGGGTCTGCGGATGACTCCGCAAGCGATCACGAGTCTCAAACGCTCCGTGCTTATTACCTCTGCTGGTGCATCGACTCGTATCGAGGGGGCAAAACTTTCCGATGAGGAAGTAGAGAAGGTGATGCAGGGACTGACCGCATCAAAGCTTGCCGAGCGTGATTACCAAGAGGTGCAGGGATATCTCGAAGTGCTTCAGAATGTTTTCGATGGATACAAAACGCTTCCACTCCGCGAAGGGGTGATCCAGTCACTCCACAAGGAACTGCTTAAGTATTCGGAAAAGGACAAACTACATAAAGGCAAATACAAGCAGGAAGAGAATCTGGTCGGTGTACTCGGACCCGATGGAAAGACTGTTGCTCAGGTTATATTCAATACTTCACCGGCATGGTCGACTCCAGCAGAAATGACCGATCTCATCGGTTGGACGTATGACGCCCTAGAAGAGAACCGCTTTCATCCACTTCTTGTTATCTCAAATTTCTTAGTTGAGTTTTTGAAGATCCACCCTTTTACAGACGGTAACGGGCGCCTTTCGCGCATTCTTACAAACCTCCTTCTGCTCCGTTCAGGTTATCAGTTTACGTTCTATATCTCTCACGATCAGATCATCGAACGTCGCAAGGACGAATACTACATTGCGCTCCGCAAATCGCAGGAAACTTTCGGAACGGATAAAGACACGATCGCACCGTGGCTCAATTTCTTTTTGTCAGTAGTACGAGAGCAAGCGACTAAGGCACTCTCATATCTTGAAGAGGAAAAGGTTGAAGACACTCTTTCCCCAAAACAATACGAGGTATGGAAATACATCTCTGGTGTCGGAGACGCCTCTCGCGGTGATATCGTCAAAGCCACCGGCATTGCCGAAGCAACGATCAATCAATCCATTGATCGTCTGATCGAGCTTGGCAAGGTCAAACGTATCGGGCGTGGCCGAGGGACCCGGTATGTCAAATTATAATTAACATCCAACAGGAAATCGCCTATGAAAAACCAAGAACACAAACACGAAGACGGAAAACGCTATCTCAAGAAATTTGAGATCGTTGAAACGGATACTGAATTGCCGATTCAGGGTCAGGTGCGTGATCCAGAAGACCTGTACCAATTTCTCAAGGATTTGGAGAGTGAGAGTGTACCGAAAATTATCGGAGTTTATCTTGATGACAAGAACCTGTTTCTAGGACATCAGGTCTTTCTTGGTTCCTCATCCAAAACGCTAAACACAAAATTGGTCTGGCAGTATTTGCTTTTATTCTCTGCAACAAAGTTTACCGTTCTCTTGAATCATCCCGGATCAGATGACCCGACTCCGGATGAGGACGATAAAAAACTCATGCGAGCATTGCAGGCCGATTCGCAAGTTTTGTCGTTCAAGCCATTCTTTGAGGACTTTATAATAGTCGCTAAAAAGTCTTACTTCAGTATGGCTACCAATGACGGGACAGCAGGACATTCGAGCAATCAGAAACACGTTACAAAATTTTGATTATGGACAAAGGTGCCCACTTTTATAAATGCGATTTCCAAGTTCACACTCCCCGAGATGCAAATTGGGATGGTGCGGAGGCCGCTACACCAAAAGGACGCAAAGCTTATGCAGAAGAGCTTATTCAAGCATGCCGAGCAAAGGGGCTTGGTTCAATCGCGATCACAGATCATCATGACTTCTGCTTTTTTCCATATGTAAAAGCGGCCGCGGCGGCCGAAGTTGATGCTACTGGTAACCCTATCTCAAAAGAAGATCAGATCGTTGTCTTTCCGGGTCTAGAACTTACACTCTCATCACCACCATGCCAAGCAATACTTTTGCTTGATGCTGATTTTGACGAAACAAAATTCGGAGACATTCTCACTACACTTACCATTACGGCCACTGATCCGGCAAACAGCAAGCTTGCAAGCGTCGAGTCTGTGTCGCCGGCATCAATCACCGGGTTAAATGATCTTGAGGGGCGACTAAATCAGCACCCTTGGCTTAAAGGAAAATTCATCATACTCCCGAATGTCACAACAGCTGGCCACAAGACACTCTTTCGCGATGGATACGCAAAACACTATAAAGAGATGCGTTGCGTTGGGGGTTATGTTGACGGTGAATACTCAAAGTCGAGCGATGGCTTCAAAAATATCCTTGAGGGACGACAACAAAACAATGGGTACAAACCGATTGCGGTCTTTCAAACTTCCGATAATCGCAAACGTAACCATTCCAATCTTGGATTACCGAGCACATACGTTAAGTGGTCGGAGCCAACTGCAGAGGCACTGCGTCAGGCATGCTTAGCTAAAGAATCTCGGCTCTCGCTAACTGAACCCCAGCTCCCACAGCTCTGGGTTACATCAATTAGTGTCACAAACTCCAAGTTTCTTGGACAGGTTGGTTTTGATTTAAACCAGCAGTATAACGCCATCATCGGTGGTCGTGGTACAGGCAAGTCTACAATCCTTGAGTATCTCCGGTGGGGTCTTTGTGATCAACCGGTGGAAAGCGAGGACATGGATATTGTGCAAACAAAACGGAGAAATCTAATCGATAATACTCTCCAAAAATTTGACGGTGAGGTACATGTGGAATTCTTATTAAATGATGTACCCCATATTGTAAAACGAAGCTCTAAGAAACAGGAAATCTTGCTTAAAATTGGCGATGGTGAATTTACTCCGGCCACAGAACATCAGGTCCGCAATTTGCTCCCTATCCAAGCGTACAGTCAGAAACAGCTTAGTAGCGTAGGTGTACGCATCGATGAGCTGAAGCGTTTTGTCGAGCTTCCAATCAAACAGGAACTCGATCAGATTCGTTCGGATGTGCGAGACACTGAAGCAAAGATGCGATCCGCTTACGGTGATTTAATCCGGATGAATGAAATCGAGGCAGAAGTCGATAAAAATAGTGTTGAGATAGCTTCCTCGACCGAACAGCTGGGCAAACTTCGCAAGAGTCTCAAGGGATTGTCTAAAGAGGATCAGAAAACTATCGATCAGAAAGCAAAATACGATAACGAAGAAGCGATCATCGATGGTCTCAAAAACGAGCTCGAGACGACGCAAGAACATGTCAGCAGTCTTGTTGAAGCATTGGAAAGTGAAGAGGTGGAAGAGGAAGAGGTCGAGCTGGAGAACAAAGCTCTGATCGGCCGAATTCAAACTAAATACGCTTCTAAATTTACAGAAATAGAAGCTGGCATTATCGCACTCTCAAATCTTTTTAAGCCAGCATCACTTAAGGCTATCAACGACGAGATCAAGGAGTGGGAGAAACTCAAGGCGGCATTTGATAAGAAGTACGAGGCCGCAAAAGTAAAAGCTAAGGTTAACCAGCAACAGCTCGATCAGATACAAACTCTTGAGAAGCGTATCGCCGCACTCAAAAAACAGCAGACGGAAAAACGCAATGCACTTGCGGCTCTTGGCGATCCGGAAACTGCGTACAAAAAACTCCGCACGAAGTGGGACGGTTTGCATACCCAAAAGATTACTGCTCTAGAAAAGCAATGTACTCAATTCACCGCACTCTCTGGTGACCTCATTAAGGCAGAAATTACAAACAGTCTCGACACTAATGCTCTCACCCTAAAGCTCAAGACGGCTTTTTCTGGCATGAATATAAACGAAGCTAAGCTTGAGAAAATCTGCCAGTCTCTTTTGAAAGCGAGCGACCCACTTGTTGAATGGAACGGCATTCTTTCAGAACTTGAGAAGCTCGCACTGCACTCTACGGAGGGACCGGATGAAATGCCGGATACCCCGATTCTTAATAAGTGCAATTTTATCGACACTGAACGCACGAGAATTGCGACTAGCTTTGACTCTGCACGATGGCTTGATCTCTCTGTCACAGAGCTGGAGTTTAATCCGAAGTTTTCTTATTGCACCAACAAAGCAAAGAAAGACTATATCGGATTTTCAGATGCGTCAGCTGGTCAGCAAGCTACCGCCTTGCTTACCGTTCTTTTGAACCAGCCAGGTGCGCCACTCATCATCGATCAGCCAGAAGACGATATCGACAGCAAAATGTTCAAAGATATTGTCCAGCAGGTGTGGAGAGCTAAGAGCAAACGCCAGCTTATTTTTGCGAGCCACAGTGCGAACTTTGTCGTCAATGGTGACGCCGAGCTGGTGGTCTGTTGCGATTACATAAAAGCCGGTGACCAGACTCGTGGATCAATCAAGGCCATGGGTGCAATTGATAAGAAAGAAATTAAGGAAGAGATTATCCTCGTCACTGAGGGTGGGCGTGACGCTTTCAAGTTGCGTATGGATCAATATGGATTTTAGAAAATATTTTATGATTACTACCATGCCACTAAAAATTCCAAAAATCGCAACTCTGACTGTATCTATACTTACTCTTTGGGTGGTTCTTCTTGGATTTTCCCAGTTTGGAATGGGCATGGATATGAGTAGTGGGGCAATGGTAAATTGCCCTTTCGCTGGTCACTCAATGGCTATTTGCAAAATGAATCCGCTGGAACACATTCAAGAGTGGCAGAGCATGTTTACCATGATTCCTACAAAAGACGCTTTATCTTTTCTTTCTGTACTTATCGCACTACTTGCTTTACTGGCAATTGGGGCTTGGAAGAAATTTTCTATACACGATCAACCTTGGCCAGAGATATACATAAATCCTTTTTACTTAAGAAAGTACGAGATATTTGATCCTCTCAAAGAAGCTTTTTCTAGCGGAATTCTTAATCCGAAGATTTTCTAACGTCCGCTTTGCTCTCAGTTCAGCACTTTTTTGTGCTGGCTTTATTAATTTTAACCTTATGTCGCTATGGAAGAAAATAATCAACAAACAAAAACAAATACACATCCGCTGGCAATGCCCATAGCTGTAGTTATTGCTGGAGCCCTTATTGCCGGCGCAGTAATCTACAGCGGTGGCAAAGCACCTACGGCCGGTACTGCAAATCAGCCACAACAACAGCAAGTGGCACAGCAAACAGGTGACCTCGAACAGATGACACCAGTAACATCAAAAGACCACATCCGAGGTGATATAAACGCACCGGTAAAAATTGTAGAGTACTCCGACACAGAGTGTCCATTCTGCAAGAGATTCCACGCCACCATGAAAGAAGTAATGGACGAATACGGTAAAGACGGCAAGGTCGCCTGGGTATACCGTCACTTTCCTCTCGATCAGCTTCATTCAAAAGCACGAAAAGAAGCTGTCGCACTTGAGTGTGCAAATGAGCAAGGAGGAAACGACAAATTCTGGTCGTATGCTGACCGTCTTTACGAAGTCACTCCGGCAAACAACGGACTGGACCCGGCCGAACTTCCAAAGATCGCACAGTATGTAGGCTTAGACACGACAAAATTCAACACGTGTCTTGGAAGCACGAAATACGATAAGCATATAGAGGACGAAGTTCAAAACGCTACTGCAACAGGCGGTAATGGGACGCCGTGGAGTATCGTGGTCGGCAAAAACGGTAAAAAGTATCCGCTCTCTGGAGCCCAGCCACTCCCAGCCGTTAAACAACTCATTGATCTCGCATTACAGGGAAAATAAATTATGGTCATTCAAGCTCTACAAAAAGTATTCCGGAAACCTGCCTATGTGATTCTTGCACTTGTCGTAAGTGCGTTGGTATTTGTGTTTGCCGTATGGCTTCCCAATATCCGACTGGTTGCGGGCATAGTCATCTCACCGGATGTTCCTTTTGCGAGCAAGCTTGAGTTGCCACTCAGTCTCTTAGGTTCAATCGCAACGAATTTCACTCTGCTTTCCGCTTCGTACACGATTGTGATCGCCATCCTCTTTGGAGTGTATATCGCAATGATCACGTACTTCCTCAAACGTCGAATCAAAGAAGTCGGACAGGGTGGAGTAGCTACGGGATTCATAGGTATTACGAGCGGAGTGTTGGGAGTGGGATGCGCCGCTTGCGGTTCATTTCTTCTCACAAGTTTTTCTCTCGTTGGTGCAGGAGGCGTATTAACACTCCTTCCGCTCGGAGGCAGTGAGTTTGGAATTATCGGGGCAGTCTTGCTTGCCTCGGCAATCTACATGACTGCCAAAAAGATTATTGATCCTCTGGTCTGTAAAGTAGAGGTGTAAATTACCAACAATTAATTAAAACATTATGGAAGAACCAAATAAAAAAGAAGATCGCCGGTTATCGGCTCAAAGAAAAAACTCCATCACGAAAGCAGTCTGGATCATTGTGGCCGTCGCAGTCGTCGGCGGTATCGTCTGGTGGAGTTCAACAGCAAAAGAAGAAAAGAAAGTAGTTGAGAACAGCTTAACGACTATCGTCGCTGACGATTACGTCAAAGGAAATCCAAATGCTCCGGTCACTCTCATCGAGTATCTCGACTTCGAATGCGAAGCGTGCGGTGCATACTTTCCGCTCGTAAAACAGCTCGAGCAGGCATTCCCGAATGACCTTAGGGTTGTACGTAGATATTATCCCTTACCTGGACATAAAAATAGCTTGCCGGCGGCATTAGCCGTTGAAGCATCTGCTAGACAAGGAAAATATGACGAGATGCACGACTTGCTTTTCACAGAGCAGGAAAAATGGGGAAATAAACCTGCTCCAACCCCTGCTGTTTTCGAAGCATACGCACAACAGCTCGGCCTTGACCTTGCCAAATTCAAACAGGATGTTGCGTCGCAGTCAGTCAAAGATCGAGTACAGCGTGATGTGAGTTCTGGCACGAAACTCGGTAATACCGGCACGCCGTCATTCTACTTAAATGGAGCGAAGATTCAGAATCCAAAAAGTCTTGAGGACTTTAAGATTCTCATTAAGGCAGAAATACTTAAAGCTCCGAAAGTAGAAGCAAAGCCACTCGGAGAAAAGGTGCATGAGCATGCTGACTTTGCGGTTTATCTTAATGGCGAGAAGTTTGACTTCACTCCAGCAAAATATCAGTCATCAAAAGAAAACCCACTGAACGAAGATGCGCATCTCCATGACGGCAATGGCGACGTGACCCATAAGCACCGCAAGGGCATAACGCTCGGGTACTTTTTCGAAACCATTGGTATGAAATTCGACAGCCAATGTTTCGTAACCGATGACGACAAACAGTATTGCAATACCGACAGCAAGAAGCTTTCGATGTATGTTAACGGCAAAGAAAATACTGCGTTCGGTAATTACGAATTCACTGATCTGGACCGGATTCTCATAACCTACGGGGATCAGACCGGAGTTGCAGATCAAATTACTTCGATCAAGGACGATGCGTGTCTCTATTCCGAGAAGTGTCCAGAGCGTGGCAAAGCCCCTACCGAGAATTGTGTCGGGGGGTTAGGAACGGAGTGTTAATAATTAATCATTAAAATATCTATGGACAATACAACATCAGAAAACAATAATGCTCCGCAGGAGAACAAAAGTTACGTCAGCTTAAAATTCAAGAAGCCCAAACCGCTCTACATTGCGATCGGGGGCGCGGTGATTCTTATTGTCGCCGCACTGTTCATTGCCAAAGGCATTTTTGTGGCCGCAACGGTAAACGGCAGTCCGATCAGCCGACTGTCGGTCATTCAGGAACTCGAAAAGCAAGGAGGCAAACAGGCTCTTGAAGCGATTATAGACAAGAAGCTTATTGAGACTGAGCTGGATAAACAAAAAATAGTCGCAACAAAAGAGCAAATTGACGCAGAAATTGATAAAATAAGGACTCAAGTCACCGCACAAGGTGGAACGCTTGAGATGGCTCTTGCACAGCAAGGCTTGACCGAGGAAAAGCTTCGAGAACAGATAACAATTCAAAAGAAGCTCGAAATACTTCTTGCCGATAAGGTCGCCGTGACCGAAGCAGAAATAGATACCTACATCAAAGATTCAAAAGCCACTACTCCTAAAGACATGAAGATAGAGGATTTCAGAAAGCAGATCAGCGAACAGCTCAAAGGCCAGAAATTCCAGCAGGAGGCACAGAAGTGGGTAGCTGATCTGACGGCAAGTGCGAAGATTAAGTACTACGTTAATTATTAACATATATGCATAACCACTCTGAGAAAATAGAGCCGAAGAAAGTCGCTATAACGATAGCATTACTTATTTTGCTTCTTGGTTATGCGTATGTGACTCGTAACGAAAGGACTGGCACTAAGAAAGCAGTGCAAGAACCACCAGCAACAACCACGCTTATTACTAATTAATAAAACAAAAAACATATGAACCTCAAAAAAGCAATACAAGCATTAAAGGATCACGCTCAAGAAGAAATTAGAATCCACCAAGAAATAATAGAAGAAGCTGGTGGCGATGTTAAGCATCTGGCCGAAAAACATCTCGCTGACACCATAGAAATTCACAAGAGATTCTGGAAAGACTTGAAAAAGTCTTGGAAGGACAAATAAATGTATGTCATCAAATTGCACTCATTGCGAAGATTCTGAACAGGTTGCTGTAGAAAAGAAACCAATAAACTGGCGTGCTGTTGCGACTGTTATTTCGGGCATCGGTACGGTGGTCGGCTTTCTGCTGTCATATTCCGGCGTATCAGAAAGTATTACAAACACGCTTTTTCTCACCTCTATAACCGCCGGAGGCATCTTTGTTGCACAAGGAGCGATAAAAGGGTTGACCAAAAATAGATTCCTGAACATTGACTTTCTGGTCGTGATCGCGTCTATTGGAGCACTCTACCTCGGAGAATTTGGAGAAGCATCGGCAGTTATCTTCTTCTTCTCGCTTGCAGAGGCCTTCGAGAGTTTCGGTGTGAAGCGTTCTCGTAAGGCACTTGAAGAACTAGTTCAAAATAATCCCAAGCAGGCAACGCTCAAAGATGGAAAGGTTCTTGGTATTGATTCAGTAACTCTCGATTCCATCGTAGTGGTAAAACCGGGCGATCTCATCCCACTAGACGGTACTATCGTCCTCGGTACCAGTGCTATCAACGAAGCTTCGATCACCGGAGAATCACTTCCGAAAGACAAGATAGTGGGAGACGTAGTGTATGCAGGAACGATAAATATCAATGGTTACCTTGAGATCAAAGTTACTAAGGTGAGCAAAGATTCGACTATTTCCAAGATCGTTGAATTAGTATCAAGTGCTCAAAAATCAAAAACCCAAGCTGAGGAATTTATTGATACATTTGCGAAATACTACACGCCTGGAATTGCCATAGTCGCCCTCTTTATTGTGGCAATACCCGTGTTTTTCTTTGGTGGCGAGTTTTCTGTGTGGCTCGAACGGGCTATTACGCTTTTGGTAATCGCTTGTCCGTGCGCACTTGTTATTGCCACTCCGGTTACCGTTACAGCGGCTCTTGGCGGAGCATCAAAGAAAGGGATACTCATCAAGGGAGGCAAATATCTTGAGCTTCTCGGCAAGGTAAAAGCGATCGCATTCGATAAAACCGGAACACTGACGCTGGGCAGGCCGGTAGTTACCGATGTCGTTGTGTTCGAGGGATTCACAGAAAAAGAACTGCTTGAAGATGTGGCTGGTATGGAATCATTCTCAACGCATCCACTTGCCGAAGCCATTATTGAATACGCAAAGAAAAAAGGTATTACTCCGCACCAGATGGAATCGTATCAGAACATTCCGGGTAAAGGAGGAAAAGCTATATGCAAAGTCTGCAATGATCTTGAACACTGTGTCGGCAATCTCAAGATGATGGACGCCCACAATGTGTCTATTGGCGAAATGTCGAAACAAGCTGAAAAGCTAGAGATGCAAGGCAAGACGGTAGTACTCGTGAGTGAAAAAGACAAGCTCATGGGAATGATTGGTATATCAGATACCGTTCGAGAAACTTCAGCAACTACAATAAAAAAGCTCTTGGAAAGTAATGTCGCCCCCGCAATGCTTACCGGAGACAACATCCACAGCGCATCCTACATTGCAAAATCACTTGGCATCCAAAATGTTTTTGCAGGACTCTTGCCAGAGGAAAAAGTCGAGAAAATAAAGGAGTTAAAAAGCAAGTACGGAGTCGTGGCTATGGTCGGCGACGGAGTGAATGACGCACCAGCCCTTGCACTGTCCGACGTAGGTATCGCCATGGGAGGCAAAGGCACAGATGTCGCACTTGAGACGGCAGACATGGTACTCATGAGCGATCGTATCGAGCTCGTTCCCGATGTTATTCGTCTCGGCAAAAGAACGCTTGGGACAGTGAAGTTCAACATCGCCGTTGCCGTAGGGTCAAAATTTATTTTCTTAATTTTGGCAGTCTTTGGAATGGCGCATCTTGGCGTTGCCATTGCCGCCGATACCGGCGTTGCCATACTGGTAATTCTAAACGGACTTAGGTTGTTCAAATAAAATCAATGCTTGATCAGTTCATCATCTTTTGCGCTCAATATCTGTACCTTGTAATTGCGGGTATCGGCTTTTTCTTTCTGCTGTTTAGCGAGCGTTCCATCAAAAAAGGAGTACTCGCTGTTGGAACAGTTTCGACCGTACTAGCTTTAGTGGCTGACAAGACTTTCAATCAACTAATTGAAAGTCCGCGACCTTTCTTGAGCGAAGGAGTCGTCGCATTGTTTCCTCATGTCGTAAGCAATGGATTTCCATCCGAGCATGTTCTTTTTGCAATCGTCATTGCCGGCACGATCTTTATTTTCAATAAAAAGTTAGGGGGTTTTCTGGCCGTCTTGGGACTAGTTGTAGGTTACGGACGTGTTTTTGCCAATGTACACCACCCTGTGGATATCTTGGGAGCACTCATCATTGGAATCACTTCAGTAGGTGTAGGATGGCTCATATTTTATTGGATTTCCAACAGAAAATATTTATCATTCTAAGCCTATAAATAAGGCTCTTTATGAGGTTGAAATGAAGAGCTGTTTTTGTTAAAATGGATGACCTATGAACATAATAGTTTCGTTAGTGATCGGGGGTATCCTGATGGCGTCCGTCCCCCTCGTCAGTTCAAAAATTTTAAATAACGAGTCCAAGCAAGAAGTCCAAGCGCAACAGGCAATAGGCACGGATCAGAAAAAGGTCGCCGAGTACAAAATACAGTCCGGCGATACTTTTACGAGTATCTTAGGGTCTTTTCAGATTCCTTATGATCAGGCTCTTGCTATCCTTAATTCCTCAAAGGAGGCCTTCGACTTCACAAGAATTCAAACAGGTAAGGTTATTAAGCTGATCTTTATAAATGAGGTGTTTGCTTCAGTGGAATATCCGCTTACGAGTGAGACGGTTGTCATTGTGGTAAAAGAGGATGATGCTTTTAAAGCAAGCACAAAACCTATTCCGTATCAAATACAAAACGTAACCGCAAATGGGACTATAACCGATTCACTCTTTGTCTCGGCTCAAAATGCTGGTATTGCAGATAAGGTCACGATGGAGATCGCTGATATCTTTTCAAGCGATATCGACTTCGCTACTGATATTAGGGATGGCGATTCGTTTTCTGTTGTCTACGAAAAACGATCATTGGACGGCAAGGACGCTGGTGCTGGTAAAGTGTTGGCCGCCAAATTTACTAACAGTGGCACAACGTACACAGCATTCCGTTACAATGATAAATTCTATGATGGAGAAGGAAAATCCATTTCTCGCCAATTCCTTAAGTCACCTCTTAACTACGCTCAAATAAGTTCTGGATATAGCTATCAGCGTACTAATCCAGTAACTAAAAAAGTCACTCCGCATCGTGCGATCGACTATGCGGCCGATACAGGTACGCCTGTCATTGCAACAGCTGACGGCAAAGTTACTACTGCCGGCTCAAAGGGCGGTTTAGGGATCACTGTGGAGCTAAAACATGGAAGCTATCTGACCCAATACGCGCACCTCTCAAAAATTGCCAAGGGCATTAAAAACGGAAGCGATGTCACTCAAGGAGATGTTATTGGATATGTAGGCTCTACAGGCATCTCAACCGGCCCCCACTTGCAATATGCCATGTTTGAAGATGGTAATCCCATAAACCCTCAAACTACAGATTTCCCTCGAGGAGGGTCTATTCCAGATTCCGAAAAAGATTCTTTTGCAAGCATAAAAAATAAACTAGCAGGTCTACTGCAATAACCAAAGCAAAATACAAAAAGGGGCGTTGAGCTCCTTTTTACTTTCAACGAACTGTCCTCTCAAAAAAGACAATTTACACACATTACGCAAGCACACACTGCATAATGGGTAGCTGGAATCGGCAGTAAAAAAGCAATTGATAATTTTCCGAACTTTGGCTTTTTCTCTGTTAGGTATCTTTCAGCTGGCTTTATGACAATTTCAATCCTTGTTCTTACCTCTATCTCAAGGAGTTTCTGACAGCTCGGGCAACGCATCGTAAACGAAGCGTTTGAGTTGAATGCTCCGTTCTTGAAGATGATCCTTGTGCAATGGGGACAATTGCCGATATTTAATTGATCTTGATCCATAAGAAGCGTTGGAGGTTTCTTGGAGCTGGTATTGCTGATCTTGGCTTTCAGAAATCCTCGATCATGGATTAGTTAATAATATTTCAGACCGGTATTCGACCACTTCCCGGTCGGCCAACGATGATCAGCTATCATCCATCGCCGCCCTTCTCTTTGAGCCACTCATGGACATCTTTTCAACGAGCTTGGATTTCAATTCGTGCAAGTTATCCCCAGTTTTTCCAATGCCTTCGGAATTCTTATTAATAAATTCTTTTTCTTTATTCTTGTTAGTAGTTCCTGCTGACTGATCTGACCGGTCTCTCTGACCGATGTGCAAGTCTGACTGACCGGTCTTGTTTGAGTTCGGTCTGTATGACCGGTCTAGTTTCAATAGGTAGTACACGTTGTGATAGCGTCGCCGGCTCTTTCGGATGATCCCCAGTTTGATGAGTTGCCGGATGCCTCTTTGCACACTTGAGATACTCGCACCAATCTTGTTGGCAATGGTCTGGTGTGATGGAAAACAAAAACCCTCCTGGTTCGCATGCTCTGCCAGGCAGTTATAAATAGCGATGCCGATTGGACCTATCGTGCTTCCGTATTCATCGAGAAGCACCTTACTGATCCAATACCAGTCACCTTTGCGAAGATCTCTAATTGTTATTTTTTCATCCGGCATACACGAGAAATAAAGGCGTGGCGAGGGTCGACCAAAACCCAGACCGCACCTTATCGCTCCTCTCAATGAGGTGGCAGACCATTGAGGGGAGAGTAAGAGGCGGTCTACCATTCTCTAGATTTGGGTAGAGCCCGATCGATGTTGTCCATCGCTCGGCAGAAATCTCTTCGTGTAATTGGATTTTCAAGTTCCCGGATGGTGAAGTTACTCAAGAGACTCTCCCGTCGCCAAAGAAGTTCCTTCCTCGTTGGCGGTTTCCGAGTCATCCTTGTCCATATCCTCCGGATAAGTCTCTTGATCAGGATTTTCGTTCTCATGTTTTTTGATGTGATCCATGTGATCCAAAAGCATGAATGCCATACGCTTAAAGCCAGCATGGACTTTCCAAACTTCTTGTCGGGAAGGCTCTCGACCGAGTACGTCGGTAAGTGCATTGCGAGTAAGCTCAACAAGAGCTTCCTCATCTTTGTCTGGTTTGGACATGCGGTGGTTTGGTTCATAGAAGTGACCTCACACTTTTTTTGACCCCACCTTGCCTAAGGCAAGAAAACTTCCTCTACTCTGACCCCGAGAGCCAAAGCGATCCGCTGGGCTGTTTCGAGATTCGGACGCTTTCGTCCTGTCTCGTACCGGCTGATC
>Ga0209541_10008924_pt1 | contig 16374 bp, 21 predicted proteins | sample RifCSPlowO2_01_FD_184027 | JGI IMG/M metagenome (GOLD analysis project Ga0209541, IMG submission 184027) | Groundwater microbial communities from Rifle, Colorado - Rifle CSP2_plank lowO2_0.1 (SPAdes) (version 2) | ecosystem: Environmental > Aquatic > Deep subsurface > Groundwater | place...
TCAGAAGATAATTTTTTAAAAGTATTGAAAAAATTACAACAGCAAAACCAATAATGGCTAAAGCCCAAAGCCACTGGCCATTGTTTGAATTTGCTTGCCGATCTTCAATCTGCCAGTTTACCCCGCCAGAGGCGGGGCTTATTTCATCTAAAACGGAATTTTCCTGATTTTCTTCCCGCACTTTAATTTTTACGGTTTCATTTATCATATCTCAATTAAATTTATCACAAAATTAAAATCAGGCATAGAGCCTGATTTACTTAACAGGCAAGCGTACCTGTTTGATATATAGAGATTGATGCTATAAGCCGAAGAGGCTTAATGGATTGCCAATCATCCGCAGAAAATACTCAGCGACGTTTCCGCCAACTTGTTTATACTCTCCGGCCTCGTTCTTATTTTCTTTACCGTTAAAATCGTGATAATCAACCACGTTGTCGCGACAAATAATAAAGTATTCTCCGTCAGGACCCGTGACAAGCGATTTCTGTTTATTAAAGTAAAGCGCGTCTTTATTGGTCTGGGGGTTTTTAATGGGATAGATTACTGTAAAGAAACGCTTAAACTTATTGTAGATTCGATCTACGTCCTCTTCACCCCTTAAACTGACTTGAGGGTTATCTGTCCCCAAGAAGTGTTTCAAACCCTTTGCGCCCGGCAGTTTTTCAACGTTAGGCGCATCCGGATTAAAACCGACATCTTTAAGGCCGTCGGGGCAAGGTGTTTTCCCGATCTCTAAAACTTTTGCTTTTTCACGCGCTTCTTTTGCAGTGCTAAACAAGCCGGTCATCACTGTCTTTTTATCGTAGTTTTTATTTAGATTAGCAGAAGTAGCGCATCCAGAAAGAATTAATGCCGCCGATAATGATGTTGCGGCGAAAGTAGAAGAGAGCGTTTTCGGCACGATATATACCTCCAGTTTAAGGTACAATCTTATTACCTAAGATTCGTAGCAACTAATCCAATTGTTGTCAATAGTAGTGAATAGTGACAAAAAATTAGCGAAGACGGTGTGTGTCGGTCTAGAACCGACATATATTAAGGATTATAGGGCTTTTTTGGCTATTTTTCCAGAGGGCAATTTAAGGTGTCTCGGTCGGAAGTTTTATTCGGGAAATGAGACAAATGAGACACTTTTGTGGGTGTTTGTCTCGTGTCTCATTTACCCTATCTTATTTGACAACCATTATTATATATGCTATACTCTATACATAAAAATTAAGCTCTTTATTAATTCATTAAATAACCTATTTACGAGAGATAGCCATAGCTATAAGCCCCTGATTTATTCGGCGTCTTATAGCTATGACTATCATTGCGATGGTCCTCTGGCATTGGTCCCCATAACCTCGGGAAGAGGGAAGCTTTCCGGCAAACAGCCGGAGAGGAGGAAACCATGAAGTACGGAGAACTTAATCTTGGTCAAGTCGAAGCAATCGTCAACAAGCTCGGCGGCATGGAAGGCGTACAGCGCTTCCTGTCCGATGAGTTCGTCGTCAAGATGGTGGAGCAATCCTTCACCATCTGGAAGACGATCACCCTCGGCGCTTACCAGTCGTTAAGCGAGTACCGCAAGGCCCTGAAGGCCTACGGGTACCGCATCGGCGACTACGCCGACCAGATCCTCAACAAGGTGAAGGTCAACGAGACGGAAGTCCAGATCGACCTCGTTATAATGACCGTTGCCGAGCTGGGCTTCAAGAACGGCGCCGCCTGCCAGCAGATTTATGACCGAGCCATCGAGCTTGGTCTGGAGCTCTGCCCGGCAGAAGTCGGTCCCGCCCTGAGGCTGGCTTACCAGGATCAGCCCTATAGGAAAGGGCTCCTGATTGCCATGAAGCCCATCGCCGATTCGGACGGCTACCTGGAGGTGTTCGGGGTCGGTCACGACAATGACGAGTGGTGGCTGTACAGCCACTATGACTTCCCTGACCTCTTCTGGTATGCTGACCACCGCTGGGTGTTCGTCGCTCCTCGCAAGTAGTTGTCCTTGGGCCTTGATCCCTTGGGTCTTCTTGACCCTTGGGATTTAGCCCTTGGAACGGCTCGGTGTGCCGTACGCGTGAACGCGTACGGCACTTTTTTTAATTATTTTTTATGTTATGATTATTTTTAAAGTAGGTGAATACGCGAACGGCTACGGCTTTTCGCTACCGAAATTAGTATCCATGCATCGAGAATATCTCCGACTACGGTTTGAGATAGAGTGGTGCATGTAAACTTAAAAAATGAAGATACTTGGTATAGGGTGCTAGGTGATTTTAAATCACGAATTCGATACAGTCCCGAGAGTATTCAAAGGACAGTGGCATAGGTGGCACTCTATACAGTACCGATTCGGACGGCAACCTGAAGGTGTTCGAAGTCGATCACGACAATGACAAGCGGTGGCTGAACAGCAACTATGACAACCCTGACAACTTCTGGAATGCTGACAACCGCTGGGTATTCGTCGCTCCTCGAAATTCTCTTTATTTCTCTTTCGGCCCGCCGAGAGAGTTTTGTTTTTGTAATTGACCGTTCCAACCGCCAAGCATTCTGCCGATTTCATCTATTTTTAGCGATAGAGCAATATATTTATTATTATCAAGTGATTTATTTTCCCATAGAACGAGTAGTAATATTTTTAAAGTATCCAGTTTTCTAATTGACAGCTTGACGTAGAGTATTTTTTCTTCTCGGGGAAGAAATGCTGCTGAAGCTATGGCTTCAATAATTTCAATAAAAATAGTGTCTATTCTTTGACCTAAGGAATAACGATGAATTTTGGGTAGCTTCTGATGATAATCATACCAATTCATATACGCACTTTTCACCTTTTGTAAAATTGGCAAAAGCTGGGGGGGGGTTATTAGGATTATGACTAAAATTCAATCTACTCATATAGTAATATTATTTCTCTTGAAAACATTCTCAAGGCGTGGGAAGAATTTATCGCCGGCAAACGGCATCGAAAAGATGTTCAGATTTTCGAGCAAAATTTAATGAGTAATATCATTCGTCTTCATAATGATCTCGCTACAAAGACGTACGGGCATTCACAATATATTCATTTTAATATCTCTGATCCTAAACCAAGAAGCATTCATAAAGCAAGCGTGAGAGATCGGCTTCTACATCACGCGATTTATAGAATTTTGTATCCATTTTTTGATAAGACGTTTATTGCCGACTCTTATTCCTGCCGGATTAATAAAGGAACGCATAAAGCCTTAAGTCGATTCCGCGAATTTGCTTACAAAGTCAGTAAGAACAACACAAGAACCTGCTGGATTTTAAAATGCGACATCAGGAAGTTCTTTGCAAGCATTGATCATAAAGTTCTGTTAGATATTTTGAATTTATATATTGCAGATAAACAGATTATTTGGCTGCTTAAAGAAATTATCGGAAGTTTTTCCACGAAACCAAGTGTTGGTTTGCCATTGGGAAATCTAACTTCGCAACTTTTTGTGAATATCTACATGAACGAATTCGATCGGTTTGTAAAGCATAAACTGAAAGCAAAATATTATATCAGATACGCCGATGATTTTGTTATTTTATCAGATAATCGAAAAGAGCTTGAAAATCTTATTCCGCCTATCAGAAATTTTCTTTCAGAAAAATTAAAATTAGAATTACATCCTAAAAAAGTTTTCATTAAAACTCTGGCTTCCGGCGTTGATTTTCTGGGATGGGTCAATTTTCCTGACCACCGAGTTTTACGTACTGTAACAAGACGTCGCACATTCAAGCGCATCAATATGCATCTTACCTCGGAAACAATCAATTCTTATCTTGGACTATTAAGCCATGGGAATACTTATAAAATCAGAGAAAAATTATTAAATTATTATTACGATTTTATTTAAAAAAAGAATGGCAAACGAGATACGTTGTTCTAGGAGTGTCGGTCTCTCGAACCGGTGCTCAACACTGCGGAGGGTACAGGATTTGAACCTGTGAGGGGATTTCTCCCCAACCAGTTTTCGAAACTGGCGCATTAGGCCGCTCTGCCAACCCTCCAGCAGTTTAATACTATAAAATTAAAATCCCGAAAGCAATTCGGGATTTATTTAAAAAACATCGCCGTTTTTAATAATCTGTTCGTCTTCGTAAACAGCCATTTCAATTTCATAAAAATAATTGTGTAGGTATTCTAATACTCCGGCGATAAGAGACGAAAACTCTTTATTTCTGTTATTGCCTAAAATTTTTAAACCCAAAGCAGTTATAGAATAGTTCAAAAGTCCTTGCCAGGAGAGGTGAGGTTCCTTGATTTTGGAAGCAATAGAGATTATTTTTTCCGATAAATTTTTTATTTTCTCGTCTAATATAGGAAAATCAGTAACAACACTCGAAAATTTTTCTGGTTTAATTTTAAAACGGCGTTGCCATTCAAAACTGGCATCGCTATATACAGCGCGGACCGCTGAAAGCGCGGCGTAGCGTCTTTGCGGTAAAACTTCAACTCCTAATCTTAAGCAGACATAGCTAAAAGCTAGTAAGTGAAATCGTGTTAACAAGTAATTGTAGCAAATTTTATTTGTTAAACAAGTTAAATCTTCTTCGAGTAATATTCTATGATCTTGCGCAACATAGGGCATTAGTGGTCTCCTCGAGGATTAACACCTTTAAAAATTTCATCCATTATTTTTTCAATTTGTTTAGCTCTCTTTTTGGAAACACCAAACTTTTTTCTTACTTCCTCAACTGTAGGAAAGGACGTTTTGATTGCAACCGGTTTCTGTTTTGCCATTTGTTTCCCCTTTTTCCTTAAAATGGAAATGCGCCACATTGGTCATTATAAATTTTGATACATTCTAACGAGCAGCAAGGATGATAATCGCGGCGAAGTTCATCGCTGTTAACTTGCATGCCGCAGATTTGGCAATGATAGTGGGGAAGTCCGTAATTACACGTTTCTTTTTTATTGCAGACCATTTGAACAAATCCTCTGTCAATCATTGTTTCCTCCTTTATTTGTAAAAGGCCAAAAAAATAAAACTATTTATAGTTTTTTATCACATATATTTTTTTATGTAAAGATTTGGTGCGCCCAGAAGGATTCGGACCTTCAACCTTATCCTTAAGAGGGATCTGCTCTACCATTGAGCTATGGGCGCCTTTATATATTTTATTTGCGTCCTCGGGAGGATTCGAACCCCCAATAATCCCGCCAAGGCGGGATCATGATACTCGCCTGCTCAAACTTTTGCGCGCCCTGAGGGATTCGAACCCCCGACCCCTTGTTCCGAAGACAAGTGCTCTAATCCGCTGAGCTAAGGGCGCAAAAGTTTGGGCGGGTCAATTTCACCACGAGGACATTGTTACGTAATTTACGTTTAAAATACCGCAAAAATCACTTTTCGGCAAGTATTTTAAGCAAGCTTTTTCCGGTCATTTCCGGCGGCTGTGGCAACTCCATCAATTCCAAAATTGTCGGTGCCACATCCGCTAAAATACCGCTCACTTCCAATTTTCCCACCTCAATATCTTCTTGGGATTTCTCGTTCTTAAAATCATTGCCAATTAAATAAAACGGTATTGGATTGGCGGAGTGTTCAGTAAGCGGCATTCCGGTTAGAAGATCGATTTTTTCATCGGCATTGCCGTGATCGGCGGTGATAATTAAAATCCCGTCAATTTTAAGCGTTGCTTCCATAATTTGTCCTATTTTATCGTCTATAATTTCGATTGCTTTGATGGTGGCTTTAAAATCGCCGGTGTGACCGATCATGTCGGCGTTAGCATAATTAATAACAATAAAATCGTATTTTTTTGATTCTATGCTTTCAATGACTTTTTTAGTTATTTCGGGAGCGGACATTGCCGGATTTTCGGCAAAGTTATAATCGTGTTGAGTCGGCACAAGCAGCCGGTCTTCGTTGGGGAAGGAGGCCTCAATACCGCCGTTAAAGAAGTAAGTTACATGAGCGTATTTTTCTGTTTCGGCAATATGCATTTGAAATTTTCCGGCGTCGGAAATTATTTTGACCAGGGGATTATCAATATTTAGCGGCTCAAATAAAACATGAAGCGGCAGATCTTTATCGTAGCGAGTCATAGTCGCGAAGTAGAGATTATTGATTTGTTTTCTTTTAAACTTGTCAAAATTTTCTAAAACAAAGGACTCGGTTAATTGCCGCACGCTGTCTTCTCTGAAGTTTATAAATATCACCGCGTCATTGTCTTTAATCGGTTCGCTTTCTATAATTTTCGGTTCAATAAACTCATCGGTTAAATTTTTGTCGTAATCGGATTTAATGGCGCCATCGATACTGCCGGCAATTTCACCTTGGCTTTCGGTAAGCAGACGATAAGTTTTTTCGGTTCTGTCCCAGTTGTTATCGCGATCCATTGCCCAATACCGGCCGATTAAATCAACTATTTTGGCGAAAGGGTAATCCCGATCAAGTTTATTTTTGATTTTCCCATAAAAATTCAGCGAACTTTGAAGCGGCGAATCGCGGCCATCGGTGAAGGCGTGAATGAAAACTTTTTCCAATTTTTCATTTTTGGCAAAATCCAGTATGGCATAAAGATGATCAATATAGCTATGGACATTGCCTTGGCCCAAAAGTCCCATGATATGAAGCGCAGAATTGTTTTTTTTAACATGCTGGGCGGTTAAAAGCAATTCCTGATTTTGTAAAAACGAGCCGTCGCGGATGGCAAAAGTTATCCGGGTAAGATATTGATAAACAATCCGGCCCGATCCGAGATTTAAATGGCCGACTTCGGAATTGCCTTCTTCTCCCCAAGGAAGGCCAACGGCAATCCCCGACGCCTGAAGATTGGTCACCCTAAAATTTTTTTCAATAAAATCTATATTGGGTTTTTTTGCTTTGAAAATAGCGTTAGCCGCGTTTTCCAGCCCGCGGCCATATCCGTCTAAAATCACCAAAACAATTGGTTTATACATAAAATGTATTATATTATATTTCTTATTCTTTATCTATCCTTTTATTATCTATAATCTATTATCCGCATATCTATCCTCGAGGGAACTTGTGCGGATAAAAATTCTAGTATATTATTTGGTGTATTATTTATTATAATATTTTATTTATGACTTTAAAGGGGAAATCGTTAACAAGAGAGATTTTATTTATGTTGGCCGTGGGTCCGATTATTTTGTCTTCATTTTTTCTGCCTAATCTGCCTCAAATACTAAAACCATTAATCAAATGGCGAAAAAATTGGGGCAAAATTGATCGCAAGCGAATTCATGAGGCAATACAGCGATTAAACAAAAAAAGATTAGTTGAATTAGTAGAAAAATGCGACAAGCTTTATATAAAAATTACTGATAATGGCAAACAGCTGATAAGAAATTTTAATTATGACAATTTAGAATTGCCTAAACTAAAAAAATGGGACAGGAAATGGCGATTGGTGGTTTTTGACATTCCCGATAAGAAAAATAAAGAACGCCGCGCTCTTTCAAAAAGATTAAAAGATCTGGGGTTTTATCCATTACAAGAAAGCGTGTTTATCTATCCTTACGATTGTCGTGATGAAATTGACTTTCTTTGTGAATTTTTATCAATAGGCCGTTATGTGAATTATTGCATTATTGAATCTTTAAACAAGAGAGAGGGGGATTTGCGCCGAATTTTTGATTTAAAACTTTCTTAAAACATTTAACATTAATAAAAGTCAATATTGATAACAGAAAAATTATTTTGAGAAATTATCTATCCGCATATGTATCCTCGAGGTCGGATATGCGGGAAAACATCGCTCTTGACTTATTAAAAGCACATAGTTTATTATACTAAATAAATTAATTATATTAGTTGTTTAACATTTGACTTTAAATGGGGGCGCAAATGGCAAGATCTGTTGCGGTTATATTTTCAGCGATTATTCTTGCACTGAATTATCCAGTATATGCCCAAACCGATAGAGAAAAATTTCCCCCCATGGTGAGCTCTGTAGAGCTTGGACTTTCTGATGGAAAAGCGGCTTTGAATATTCTTTCCGAAGTCGTTTTTGCTGATCGTTTTGTCGATGATTCGACGTGGTCAAAAATGACAGAAAAAGAAAAGAAGGGTGGATATGTAAATATATATTATTATAAATATACTTTTATAAATACCGGAACTGTCAAAATTAAGTTTGCTTTCGGTAATTACGAAATCTTGCGCTCGCCACTTTTTCAATTTATTCAGGACTTTTCTATTGTTCTTGAGCGCGGCCAGAAAAGAACTGTTCATTTTACTGCAAATACTGAACCGAAGATCGTTGATGTAACTTGTCGAATAATGATTTGGCTTCCTGAAAAGAACCGATGGTTTTCCATGGGAGGTTTTGGAACTTCAATCTATGCTCCGCAGTGGAACGCAATCGCTGAGGAAACACCCTATTAAAACGCCGAAATATTAAATAATACAATAATTTACCCAATGATATGGGTTTTTTATTTTGTCCGCACATATATCCTCGAGGTCAGATATGCGGATAAGTTGCCGACCGCACAAGATCTCTCGAGATGGCTTGTGCGGACTGCGAATTATGAATATTGTGTATTGACATTTGAATTAAATAATGTATATTGCAATGTACATTATGGAGAAGCTATTTTACAAGATAATTATATCCAAATCATAGGAGGGAAGAAATGATAAAAATCAAGAGATTCTTTGGACCTGCTGGCCAACAAGAAGTGGTGAAAAGTATATTAAAAGCTTTTGGAGTTCCGAGTCACTCCGCGTCAGTATACGAAGAAAACCACGATACGGGTTATCCGGGGCTAGCGGTAACTTCTACAATTGTCGAATTAAATTTAAATAAGGAGTTACTTAACACAGTAGGGAGCGTTTTAAAAAATCTGGGTTATTCGGAAAGATAGCAATACCAGTAGGTTTTTCAATGTGGGGCTACTTAGATTAAGAATCGGTAGCCTTTTTTTATAGAATTGACAAAATGATGGGATGCGGTTAAATTATGTAAGTTATGCCGACGATTCATCAATTAATAAAAAATCCAAGAAAGCCGAAGAAAAGTAAGACCAAGTCACCGGCTTTGCAATATTATTTTAATGTCATTAAAAACCGGCCGGTTTTTTCGCCGTCGCCATTTAAGCGCGGCGTTTGCGTTAAAGTTTTTACCACCACTCCCAAAAAACCGAACTCGGCTTTGCGAAAAGTGGCCAGAGTGCGGCTTACCAACGGCAAAGAAGTTACAGCCTATATTCCCGGCGTCGGCCATAATCTTCAGGAACACTCTGTGGTAATGATTCGTGGCGGAAGAGTGAAAGATTTACCGGGCGTTCGCTATCATATTGTCCGCGGCGTTTTGGATTTTGCGGGGGTGGAAGGAAGAAAACAGCAAAGGTCAAAGTATGGAGCAAAAAAACCAAAATAAGCCATGCGTAGAGCAACAAAAATAAAAAAAGTTAATACTCCGGATTATCAGTATCAAAACCCGCTTGTGGGCAGGTTTATAAATTACATAATGCGCCAAGGGAAAAAATCCATTGCCCAAAAAGTGGTTTATAAATCTTTTGATATTATAAAAGAAAAAACCAAAAACAATCCGCTGGAGCTTTTTGAGCGTGCGATAAAAAACATTTCTCCGTCGCTTGAAGTTAAATCGCGCCGGATAGGCGGCGCTAACTACCAGGTGCCCCAGCCGGTGAGGGCCGATCGGAAAATTCAACTGGCTTTTCGCTGGATTATTAAAGCGGCCAACACAAAAAAAGGAAAGCCGATGGCCGCCAAGCTGGCGGAAGAATTTATTCTGGCTAGCAATAATGAAGGCGCGGCCGTAAAGAAAAAATTAGACACGCACAGAATGGCCGAAGCGAATAGAGCATTCGCGCATTTTTCATGGTAGAAAAAAAACATTATCCAATTGAAAGGGTGCGCAACATTGGCATTATTGCGCATATCGACGCCGGGAAGACCACTGTTTCCGAGCGCGTTTTGTTTTATACCGGCATATCCCACAAGATTGGCGAAGTTCACGAGGGCGCGGCAATTATGGATTGGATGGAACAGGAACGGGAGCGTGGCATTACTATTACGGCAGCGGCCACGACAACATTTTGGACACCAACCCATTTCAGCGGCGACAGCGAACGCGAGTGCCGCATCAATATTATAGATACCCCGGGCCACATTGATTTTACCGTTGAAGTTCAACGCTCGCTTAGGGTTTTAGACGGCGCGGTGGTGGTTTTTGACGGCGTAGCCGGTGTGGAACCGCAATCGGAAACCGTATGGCATCAGGCCGACAAATACGGCGTGCCGCGTATTTGCTTTATCAATAAACTTGACCGGATGGGAGCTTCTTTTGAAAAAAGTTTGGCGTCAATTCGCGAACGCCTTACTTTAAATGCTGTCCCTTTGAATTTACCAGTCGGCATTGAAGAAAAATTTGAAGGCGTTATTGATTTAGTTCTAGAAAAAAAAGTTGATTTTTTAGGAGAACACGGCGAGAAAGTGGAATTTACGGATATTCCGGAAAATTTAAAAGAAGAAACCGCCAAGGCCCGCAAATATTTAATTGAAAGAATTGTTGAAAGCGACGATGGGTTGATGGAGCGTTATCTTGAGGGAACCAAAATTTCTGTGGATGAAATTAGGCGCGGTTTAAGAAATGCCTCTATAGCCGGAAAATTAGTTCCGGTTTTTTGCGGTTCGGCTTTAAAAAACAAGGGCGTTCAACTGATGCTTGACGGTGTTGTTGATTATTTGCCCAGTCCGCTCGATTTGCCGCCGACCAAAGGCCATGAACTTAAAACCGGCGCTGAAATTTTCCGCCGACCCGACGAAAACGAACCCTTTGCCGCTTTAGCTTTTAAAATCGCAACCGACCCATATGTCGGCTCTCTCACTTATTTTAGGGTTTACTCCGGCAAACTCGCTAAGGGCTCTTATGTTTTAAATTCCACTAAGGACTTAAAAGAACGTCTTGGCCGGATTTTATTGATGCATGCCAATGATAGAGAAGAAATCGACGAAATTAAAGCCGGCGAAATCGGCGCCGCCGTGGGGCTAAAAAACACTACCACCGGCGACACGCTTTCAGACGAAAAACAGCCGATAATATTGGAACAGATTATTTTTCCGGAACCGGTTATTTCCCAAAAAATTGAGCCAAAGACCAAAGCCGATCAGGAAAAAATGGGCATGGCTCTGAAGCGATTGTCGGAAGAAGACCCTACTTTCAGAATTAAAACCGATTTTGAAACCGGCGAAACCATTATTTCCGGCATGGGAGAACTGCACCTCGAAATTATCGTTGACCGGATGTTTAGAGAATTTAAAGTTAGCGTGAATGTTGGTCGGCCGCAGGTGGCTTATAAAGAAACAATTAAAAAAGTTGCCGAAGCCGAAGGAAAATATATACGCCAATCAGGCGGCCGGGGACAATATGGCCATGTTTGGATTAGAGTTGAGCCCGGCGAACGAGGCAGCGGTTTTGAATTTATAAATGAAATTAAAGGAGGTATTATTCCACAGGAGTTTATTCCGGCCGCTCTAAAAGGCATAAAAGAAGCGATGGAAAAAGGGGTTAAAGCGGGTTTCCCGATAGTCGACATGAAAGCGGCTCTTTACGACGGTTCTTATCACGAAGTGGACTCTTCGGAAGCGGCTTTTAAAATTGCCGGTTCCATCGCCTTGCAGGAAGCAGCCAGGCGCGCTAATGTGGTATTACTTGAACCGATAATGAAAATTGAAGTAATCGCGCCGGAACAATTTTTCGGCGACATTACCGGCGACCTAAACAGCAAGCGCGGGAAAATTGAAAAAATGTCGGAACGGGCGATGATGAAGGTAATAGACGCGTTTGTACCGCTTTCGGAAATGTTCGGATATGCCACCAAACTGCGTTCCATGAGCCAGGGCCGCGCCAACTATACAATGGAATTTGACCGCTACGAGGAGGTGCCCAATAATGTGGCCGAATTAATTATTGCAGGAAAAAAGTAAAATTATGTACGAAATAATAAAACAATTTTTAAATGAAGGCGGAAAGTGCCTTTTAATTGAAGATGGAAAACCGATCGGCGTTGTTTTGACAATGGAGGAATACGAGCTCCTCCGGAGCAAATCTCCCGCCTACGCCGAGGCTTCGGCGGGCAGGCAAATCTCAAATCTTTCACCCGCCAAAGTTTCCGAAAGAAATTTAGGCGGGCAAGAATCTCAAAAAGAAGAAACGATATTTGAAAAAAACCCGGAACCCGTTGCGATGGAATCCATCACCAAAAATCCCATCCCGACGCTCCGATCCGAAGTCGGAGGTCGGGATCCCGACCAAAGCGTCGGGATCGGCGTGGCAATGGTTGAAGAAATGAATTTTAGAGAGGCCTCGGCGGAACTTGCCGATATTAACTTCGCCGACGCCGGCGACGTTACCTTAGAAGACCTCGGCCTTGACGAATTACCTTATTAGTTATATTATGTAGCCACTTATATTTTTTGTACCTTTTCAAAAAAGTGAGGGTGGAAAATGAAGAAAATCAGTACGGCGGCTTTGGCTCTATTTACTATTATTGCGCTTGGGGCTTGTACTACAGAAGTGCCGGTAAAAGAAGTCAAAAAATGTTATAAAGTTGTGGACGTGAAATTGTTTCAGAGTTATTTGTTGGGGGTTTTTCCTAATAGATTTGGGCCCTTTGCTTATAAAATTCTTGACAATGATAAGCGGGTAGAAATTGATGAAACCGATTATTACAAATGGGGGACCGCAAACTGGCTTGAGAACGCAAAAGAAATGGAAATCGGCAAGGACTATTGCTGGACTGAATACGAGAAATTGAAGTAACTGAGATAAAGAAAATTCAATTAAAAATTAAGCCGCAATTTGCGGCTATTCTTTTTGTCCGCATATCTATCCTCGAGGTCGGATATGCGGATAAGTTGTTGACCGCATAAGCCATCTTAAGAGATCTTATGCGGTCTAGGGACAATATTAAATTACACAAAAATAAAATTAACGCATTTTGTGAACGATCATTCAATGAATGCGTTAATTTTCTATATATTTGATTTCGCACCACAATTTCCCTATAGGCAAGTTATGATACAATAGGCAAAACGTTTTTTCATGTATTGACAGATTTTTGAGTATTGACTTATCAGTAATTATTAATATATAATCTTAATAAAGATTATATATTATATTAAAAATATGAAAAAAACATATTTACAAAATGTAGTTTGGAAAGAGGGCAAATACTATGTTGCCCAGTGTTTAAACGTGGATATTTCCAGTTTTGGCAAAACAAAAAAAGAAGCTCTGAATAATTTAGAAGAAGCATTGGAATTGTATTTTGAGGATAAAGATACATCTAAAATCGCAGTAGTTGAAAAGCCGGCAATAGTAAGACACCAGCTTCAGTATGCCTAAGCTTCATTCTTCCGAACATATTATCAAAGTCCTTCAAAGTAAGGGCTTTGTTTATATTTCCCAAAGAGGAAGCCATGTAAAATTTAAAAAATTTGGCAAACCCAGCCGGACAGTAATTGTTCCGGCAAATCGCAAAGAAATTCCGCTTGGCACTTTCAGATCCATTTTACGTCAGTCCAATTTAATCGAAAAAGATTTTTAGTTGATTTATCCGCATATCTTTCCTCGAGGATACAAATGCGGATAGAAAAAATTAACGCGTTCCGTTCCAATTGTTTAGTGAGTGCGTTAATTTTTTATGCACCAACATAGACAAATACAAATAGTTGACAGATTTTTATATATTGACTAAAATAAGATTTGCGTGTTAAATAGATTAAGCTAATGTATGGCATCCGCCTTCGTCTCGCCTTTGGCGGACTTCGGCGGGATAGCTCATATTTTTAGTTAAAAAATTTCATTATTAAATAATTCATTTTTAAAAAAAATATGGCAGAAAAATTTGAACGGACAAAACCCCACGTCAATGTCGGCACTATCGGCCATGTTGACCATGGGAAAACCACGTTAACGGCGGCGATTACCAAAATCCTTCACATGAAGGGCTTGGCGAAAAAAGCCGAAACGGTTGGCGACATTGACAAGGCGCCGGAAGAAAAAGCGCGCGGCATTACGATTCAATTGCATCACTCCGAATACGAGTCGGAGAAGCGGCATTATGCCCATATCGATGCTCCGGGCCACCAGGACTATATCAAGAACATGATTACCGGCGCGGCTCAAATGGATGGCGCCGTTTTAGTGGTGGCGGCAACCGACGGCCCGATGCCTCAAACCAGGGAACATATTCTTTTGGCGCGCCAAGTCGGCGTTCCGGCAATTGTGGTGTTTTTAAATAAAGTAGACATGGTTTCCGACCCCGAACTTGTTGATTTGGTTGAAGCTGAAATCCGCGAACTTTTGACAAAATACAAGTTTCCCGGTGACACAATTCCGGTAATCCGCGGCTCGGCTTTAAAGGCCTTGGAAGCCAATTCTCCCGATGACGAAGCGGCCAAGCCGATTTTAGAGCTTATTAAAGCGCTTGACGAAAACATTCCCGAACCGGTTCGCGAAGTGGATAAGCCGTTTTTGATGCCGATTGAAGATATTTTTTCTATTGAAGGCAGAGGCACAGTGGTAACCGGCAGAATTGAAAGAGGAGTAGTTAAAGTAAATGAAGAAGTGGATGTTGTAGGTTTGAAGCCAAATCAAAAAACGGTGGTTACCGGCATTGAAATGTTTAATAAGTCGCTTGATGAAGGCCGAGCCGGCGATAACGCGGGGATTCTATTAAGAGGCCTTAAAAAAGAAGATGTTGAGCGCGGCCAGGTTATTGCCAAGCCTGGTTCGGTAACTCCTCACACCGAGTTTGATTCCGAGGTCTATATTTTAACGAAAGAAGAAGGCGGGCGGCATACTCCTTTTTTTAGCAATTACAAGCCGCAGTTTTACATCCGTACTACCGATGTTACCGGCGAGGTGGTTTTGCCGGCCGGCGTTGAAATGGTAATGCCCGGGGATACGGTGAAATTCAGCGTTAAGCTGATCGCGCCGGTGGCTCTTGAAGAACAGCAAAGATTTGCTATTCGGGAAGGCGGCAAAACGGTCGGAGCCGGAGTGGTTACTAAAATAAATAAATAATAATTAGCGGACAGCAAGTAGTAGAAAATAAAGTTGTTCTTTTTAAAAAGGAAATGGTTAAGAAAAAAGAAGTTAAGAAAAAAGAAAAAGAGGAAATAAAACAAAGAATCAGGATAAGGATCAGGGCTTATGACAATAAAATCATTGATTCTTCGGCGCGCCAGATTGTGGACACTGCCGAGCGGCAGGGAGCCGAAGTGATCGGCCCCATTCCAATGCCGACCGAAATTAAAAAATACACGGTTAATTCTTCCACTTTTGTCCATAAAAACAGCCGCGACCAGTATGAAATGCGGGTTCACAAGCGCTTGATAGATATTATCAGTCCCAGCGCCAAAACCATTGACGCTTTGATGAACCTTAATTTGCCGGCCGGGGTGGATATTGAAATAAAAATGTAAGGGCAAGGGGTATAGGTGTAGAAACTAAACGCCCCCGCCTTGGCGGGGGCGTTTAGTTTAAGAAAAAAACATGAAGTTTATTTTAGGAAAAAAATTAGGAATGACACAAGTGTTTAAAGAAGATAAAGTAATTCCCGTAACTTTAATAGAAAGCGGGCCGAATTTTGTTACTCAAATTAAAACCAAAGATGGAGATGGCTATACCGCAATTCAGGTTGGATTCGATACAAAGAAAGAAAAAAATATTTCCGCCAGAGGCGGATCCGCCTTGGGCGGAAAAAAACCGCAGCGCGGCCATTTAAAAAATCTGGATAATTTAAGGTGGTTAAGAGAATTTCGCGTTGAAGATTCAAAATTAAATAACGGCGATAAAATTGATGTTTCTGTTTTTGCGCCTGGCGACAAAGTAAATGTTGTCGCAATTTCCAAAGGTAAGGGATTTCAAGGGGTGGTAAAAAGACACGGTTTCCACGGCGGGCCAAAAAGTCACGGCCAGAAAGACCGCCACCGGGCGCCCGGTTCCATCGGCTCTTCTTTTCCGGAGCATGTTTTTAAAGGAAAGAGAATGGCAGGCCGGATGGGCGGCGACAGAATAACGGTGAAAAATTTGGAAATAGTTGAAGTTGATAGCGAAAATAATTTAATCGCCTTAAAGGGGGCGGTGCCGGGAAGAAGAGGAACTTTAGTAATGATTGAGGAAAAATAAAACACTAAAATCTAATTTTTCCGAAACGCGTCGGCTCGCTCCTGCGGCTCGCCGCGCTCACTCTCGCGATTTTGCGGTCGCCACAGGCGACCGACCTCACCTTCGTTAAAAGCAGAGCTTTTAACTCGGCTAGCCAAAATCGCTCCGAGAGTTCTTCAAAATTAGATTTTAGTGTTTTATAGTTAGTTTATTAAAAAAAGAAACACCCCCGTCCCCGCACCCTTCTTGCGAAGGGTG
>Ga0209541_10008925_pt1 | contig 16373 bp, 22 predicted proteins | sample RifCSPlowO2_01_FD_184027 | JGI IMG/M metagenome (GOLD analysis project Ga0209541, IMG submission 184027) | Groundwater microbial communities from Rifle, Colorado - Rifle CSP2_plank lowO2_0.1 (SPAdes) (version 2) | ecosystem: Environmental > Aquatic > Deep subsurface > Groundwater | place...
TAGAAAAATGGAGACGTGGCTGAGTGGTTGAAAGCGCCGGTCTCGAAAACCGGTATCCCGTTCTTCGGGATCGGAGGTTCGAATCCTCCCGTCTCCGCCTTCGGTTCGCCGAAGCGAACCTACGGCGTGACAAAGTCCGCCCGTAGGTTTGCGAAGGCGACCTTCGCCACAATATTTTTTTATGTATTACATATATAGTTTAAAATGTAGTGATGGATATTACGTCGGTTGCACCGACAATATGGAAGAAAGACTAGAGAGGCATCAGAAAGGACAAGTGCCGGCGACAGTTGATCGACTGCCCGTAAGTTTAGAATTTTACTTTGCTATCGATGATAAATATAAGGCATTTGAATTTGAAAAATATCTTAAATCTGGATCTGGCCGTGCTTTTATTAGCAAACATCTAATTTCAAATAAATGAGTAAGGTATATTTTGATCATGTATACGTTTCTGTTCAAGATATAAATAGAGCCATAAAGTTTTATGAGACACTTCTTGATAAGAAGGTGTCCCACCGAGAGGAAAATACTTGGGCTGATTTTGATATTGGGTCAGGATGTTATTTTGGCTTAATTAACCCAGAAATAATTGGTAACGAACGGAAAATTGGGAACAATTCAATTCCTGTTTTTGCGACCGATAATGTTGATGATATATACCAAAAAGCAAAAAATGCCGGTGCAAAAATTATTCACGACATAGAAACCTTAAAGTATACGGATTATTTCTACAGAGTATTTTTGTGTGAGGACACCGAAGGTAATCTTATTGAAATTGCTCAATATGAAAGGTCATAATCCGATACAGGCTATATAGCTGATTGTGGCGGATTACGGCGGTAAATTTCAGTAGATTTTCTGAGAGAATTTAGGAATATCAAAATAAGCAGGATTTTCTTTGTAGATTCGTCTCAAATTCCTTACAATCTTATCAACGCTCCTGAAATCAAGCCTCCTCGGTTCTAATTTCGGGACATCGCCACCGCCAAGAATATTAACCACATTTTTTGTGTCTTTTGCTCAGTTTAAGAATTTAGTTTGGGATTATTACAAACATAATAAGCGTCATTTTCCATGGCGTGATACAAAAGATCCTTATTATATCTTGGTATCTGAAATCATGCTGCAGCAGACGCAGGTATCTCGGGTAGTTGCAAAATACGAATCTTTTTTAAAGAAGTTTCCCACCATAGATATACTCGCAAAGGCTTCGCTTAGAGAGGTTCTAAAAGAATGGCAGGGGCTTGGATATAATCGTCGTGGTATGTACTTAAAGAAAAGCGTAGAGATTATTATGTCTGAGTATAAAGGCAATGTGCCTCGCAATCCTGAGGCGTTGATTCAATTACCTGGGATTGGCATAAATACTGCTGGCTCTATCTCTGTATTTGCATATAATATTCCAGTGCCATTTATAGAAACTAATATCCGCACTGTTTTTATTTATTGTTTTTTTAAGAAGACAAAAAGGATGATCAATGATCAAGAATTACTCAAATGTATAGAAAAGACTCTTGATAAAGAGAATCCTCGTGAGTGGTATTATGCACTTATGGATTACGGAGCGATGTTGAAAAATAAGCATGGAAATCCTAATTATAAAAGTACGCATTATCGCAGACAGTCGCCATTTAAGGGCTCAAATCGAGAAGTTCGTTCCTGGATTTTAAAGGAAATATTAAAGAAGGCTCAAGGAGAAGAGGAGATAAAAAATGAATTACAGTCAGTGGGGGAAGATGTTATTGAAAAAAACCTATCTGCATTAGTTCGAGAAGGTTTTGTAAAGAAGAAAAATAACATATATAGTATCATATAAATTAAGGAATTTATTTATGAAACATTTATATAAAGTAGCAGTGCTTATGGGCGGGCCTTCTAGCGAGCATGAAGTTTCTTTAAAAACAGGCAATAAAATTATAAGCGCGTTACAAAGAGACAAGTATGAGGTGGCGCCTATTACCATACGGAAAGATCGGATGTGGGTATTTCCTGATGGCGAGGTGGTTGTTGAAGAGAGGGGAATGCAGAAATTGAAAAGCGATAACGTGGATATTGTTTTTATTGCGATGCATGGAGAATACGGCGAAGACGGCACAATTCAGAAACTTCTTGAAGATGCGGAAATTGCATTTACTGGCTCTAATGCAAAAGCTAGCGCCCTTGGGATGGATAAGGTGAGGGCGGGGGAAATTTTTGAAGCAGGAGGACTTTTAATACCAAAAACAGTTGTGCTTACACGAAGCGAGATGGGTGGAATTGCGCATGACCTAAGATATCCAATTGTGGTAAAGCCTGCGGATGGAGGCTCGAGTGTGGGAATTACAATCTGTAATAATAATGAGGAATTTTTAAATGGCATCGGAGAAGCATTCCGAGTTTCAGATACAATCATGCTTCAGGAATTTATTAAAGGAAGAGAGTTTACATGTGGAGTTATTGAAGACAAAGAAGGAAAACCCTTTGCACTTCCACCAACTGAAATTGTTCCTAAAAAAGGATTATTTTTTGATTACAAATCAAAATACGAAATAGGTGGCAGTGAAGAAGTAACTCCTCCTCGTATTTCATTGGATTACATAAAGAGAATTCAGGAAATAGCGTTTCGTGCTCATATGCTTATCCATGCGGAAGGAATTTCGAGAACAGATATAATATTGACTCAAAATAAGGAAGAGCAATTGTATGTTCTTGAAATTAATACTATTCCTGGGATGACGGAGACGAGCCTACTTCCGCAGGAAGCGAAGGTGGCAGGGATTGAGTTTTGTGAGTTACTGGATCGAATCATTGAATCTGGAATGAGGCGTAAGGCTCGTGTTTCTTTTTCGTCATAGTGAACATGATGGGCGAAGAGTTTGGTGTGATATTGAAAACAATTCTGTAGAAATGTTCCCATACCGCTTTTTGCAAGTCATCCGTCATAATATTTGCTTCGCATTGACGAATGAGTGGAAATGCGCTATAAAGAATTTAATCTGTAGACAACAGGCATGCGATGCTCTAAGACCTGTCGAGGAAAGCTGATTTTATTATTAAGCGTCTGCAGAAGGCGTTTTTATTTATTTTATGGCACTTACAAAAACACAAAAAACAACAATTATCGAAAAGGTGCGTAATGATGCAAAGAATGCTCGAACCCTTTGTTTTGTTAACTTCGGGAGCATAGGCGTGAAAGATTTAAGTAAATTAAGGGTACTTGCTCGTTCCTTGGGATCACATTTCCAAGTAATCAAGAAAAGTCTTCTTTCTCGCGTTCTCGATGAGGCAGGTATTAAAATGAGCGAGGATGTGCTTGTTGGTCAGGTGGGGGTAGTTTTCTCCTCTGCTGCATTGCCGGATATTGCGGGGCCAATACACAAGCTCTTTAAATCTCTCGCAAAAGTCCCTCAGGTAACAGGAGCATATGAAGTTGATATGAGAAATTTTGTGAATAAGACTCAATTTAAAGCAATCGCTCAATTGCCGAGTCGTGAAGTGCTTCTTACTCAATTGGTATATATTCTTGGCTCTCCTATACGTAGTTTTATGTATGTCGTAGGAGATGAGACACAGGGATTGGTCGCAAAGCGTAAAGCTCAATAAATGGTCGAATGTAATTAGAAAATAATAAATTAACTATTATTATGAACGAAGAAAAAAAAGAAGTTATGGTTCCAGAAAAGTTTAAAGATATGGTTTCGAAATTAGAGACATTGACTGTTCTTGAGCTCGCTGAGCTTATAAAGGTTCTTGAGCAGAAATTTGGTGTTTCTGCTGCAATGCCAATGATGGCAGCGGGTGCAGGAGCTCAAGCTCCAGGTGTAGCAGAAGAAAAAACTGCTTTCGATGTGGTATTGAAAGCAAGCGGAGATCAGAAAATCAATGTAATCAAGGCAGTGAAAGAAGCGACGGGATTAGGCCTTAAAGAAGCGAAAGATATTGTTGATGGAGCCCCGAAGGCAATAAAGACAGGACTTAAGAAGGAAGACGCGGATGAGCTGAAGAAAAAACTTGAAGCTGTTGGCGCGACAGTAGAACTGAAATAGAATAATGGTGAGCTTCCCAGCTCACCATTATTAATTAGGCGTACGTAGCTTCCCCTTACGCCTCCCTTGTCGGGCTTCGAATGGACAAGAGATATATATCTTGCTCGTCCGAAGCTCCATGAGTATTATGGAGCGAAGGAGAGCGTGCGTAGCTCAGTGGCAGAGCACTCGCTTCACATGCGAGGGGTCCCTGGTTCGAATCCAGGCGCGCGCACCAGAAACTGTAATTTTACATTTATATAAGGAAAGGAGCGTTCTATGTCGGACAAAAAAGAAATTCCTAAAGAAGTTATTATTTTCTGGGTTATTGAAGAGATGACATATAAGTTCAAGGATGTAAAAAGAAGAATATCTGAGGCAAAATATGGACCTTTTGCTGATCGCAAAAAGGCAGAGGAAGGAATTCAGAATTTAAGAGTTATTGAAAAAGAATTAGAAACGCGTCTCAAAAAAGGTAGGTTTGGGCAATTGTTCTTGTGGAGATATACAAACGTAGGATTCGAAATAGCGGAGGAGATAGTCGCATCTGGTTGTCTTGTTGTGCAATTCCCCGACGAAGAACAGAGCGTGGAGAATAGAATGGTATTTCATGCGGTTTACGGAGAGAAAAAAGATAGAGAAGAAATTCATCTTATGAATCCTGGTTATGTGGATCTTGTCTGGATCAGGCTTTCCTCGATGGGTTTTTGGTTGCATGGGATGGTGTAGGCGTGGTGGGGAAAGAAGCATTCTCTTGGCTTTTGAAAAAAAGGAAGTGAATAATTCTTGTCTCGAAGCAACGATATGCAAAAAAGCCCTGAGAAATGGCTCAAATACTTACATTTATTAGCCCTCGATAATGCAAAACGAGGGCTTTTAATTTACTTTGACAATTATTATAGGTGGTTTATTATTACATTGTAGTGGTGAATTGTGGATAAAGGTGGGGAAAACTCGGGGTATATGAAGAATGTAAGGGGATAACTACGAAAACGTAACTATGTTTATCGGTGAATACGAACACAATTTAGATACAAAAGGAAGAATGGCAATTCCTGTGAAATTTAGAGAAAAGCTTAATAATGGGGCAATTATTACTCGTGGTCTCGATTCGTGCTTGTTTGTATTTGATCCTAGGGCATGGGAGACATTGGCTCAAAAATTAGTTAATTTGCCGCTTGCTCAAGCAAATTCTCGTGCATTTGCCCGGCTCATGCTTGCGGGGGCTATGGAAGTGAATGTGGATAGTCAGGGAAGGATTTTAGTTCCTGACTACTTAAGAAGATATGCAGGACTTGATAAAGAAGTTGTTGTCGCGGGCCTTTACAACCGTATTGAGCTTTGGGATGCATCGAAGTGGCAGAATTACAAGGCAGAAACTGAAGCTTCTTCAAATAATATTGCAGAAAAAATGAGCGAACTTGGTATTTAATACCTTATGCATACTCGACTTACAAAAACTCTCAATATCATGACATCTCATTTTGATAAACCTAGACATATTCCTGTATTAATGCAGGAAGTAATAGATTTCTTAAATCTAAAGGTTGGTGAAGTTGTGATTGACGGAACTGTGGGAGGAGGAGGGCATTCGATAGAAATTCTTAGAAGAATAGGTCCCTCTGGAATGTTGATTGCAATGGATTGGAGTAGTCAAGCAGTAGAAGCATTTAAAGAAAAAACGAAAAATGACTCGCGAGTAACTGCATTGCAGGCGAATTTTGCTGATATTGCTCGCTTAATAGAAGAGGGGAAATTACCTCGTGCTCATGGAGTGCTTCTCGATTTGGGTTTTTCGTCAATTGAACTTGAGGGTTCTCAAAAAGGCTTTAGCTTTCTAAAAGACGAACCATTAAAAATGGTATATGACGATAATCGAGAAGGAGTGGATGAAATCTTGAAAACTATTAAGGAAGAAGAACTTGAAGACATTATTAGAACCTATGGAGAAGAGCGTTTTGCGGGAAGGATTGCGTATGCGATTAAGGAAGCAGTTAAGACTCATAAAATTCTTACAAGTGGACTCCTTGCGGAGGTGGTCTCTAGGGCAGTGCCACGATCATATGAAAAAGGGAGGATTCACCCCGCAACACGCACGTTTATGGCTCTCCGAATATACGCAAATGATGAACTAGAAAATCTTAAGAAATTTCTTGAATCTGTGCCTTCAATTATTGAGAAAGGAGGGAGGGTCATTGTTATTTCTTTTCATTCACTCGAAGATCGCCTTGTAAAAAATTATTTCAGAGATTTAGTAAAATCTAATGAATTTAAGTTTCTTACAAAGAAGCCAATTCAATCTTCGTTTGAAGAAGTAAAAATGAATCCTCGTGCTCGATCAGCAAAATTAAGAGCAATTATAAAATTATGACGGTTATCCAACCTGTATCGGAATACAAAAATATCGTATCATTAATCACAGGAGCGCTTGCGCTTATTAGTGTCTTTATGTTTGCGGGTACGCTCTATGTGTATCAAGAAAGTGTTGATATGCGCCATGAGCTTGCTGTTCGTACGAAATTACTCGAAAAGATACACATAGAAAGCGTTGAGCTAAAAGACGCGCTCTATGGGCTTACTGACACGCTTCATCTTAAGGGCTTAGTTGGGGAACGAAATCTTGTTGAAGACAAGAGCCCATCTTATTTTAGAAAAGGATCAATTCTATGGGCAGCCGCTCGTTCGTATTAGCATTTGTTTTTAGTACAATTTTCGTTTTTCTCGGTTTCCATCTTTATAAAATCCAAATACAACACGGAAGCGAATATTCTTCGCGCGCAGAAGCTCAAAATAGGGGTATTAAAGAAGAATATAGAGAGCGAGGATCACTTTTCTTTACCGATAAACACGGCAATGAAATTCCTGTTGCTATTAATAAAGAATATCCACTGATTTATGCAGTGCCAAAAGAGATTGTAGAAAAGGAAGAGATTGTGCAGTTTTTGGCACGTGTAAGTAATCGTCCCGAAGGAGAAATTAAGGCTCTTATTGCAAAAAGAAATTCTCTTTATGCGCCTATTGTTCTTAAGGCAACGAACGAACAAGTGCGGCAAGTAAAGGAGTATAAGGGGAAAGGGGTGTATGTAAAAAATAAACTATCACGTTTTTATCCATTTGGCGATCTCGCGAGCCATCTACTTGGATTTGTAGGTTTCGATAAAGCAGGAGAAAGACTTGAGGGTCGCTATGGCATTGAGCAGTTTTATGAAGATACATTATTAAAAAAAGAAAGTAATTCATTGTATCTTTCCATTGATCGCACTATTCAATCTGAGGCACGAGATATACTTGCAGAGCTTATTAAAAAACATAGCGCAGCAGGAGGCACTATTATTGTGCAAGACCCAAAAACAGGTAAGATCCTGGCACTTGAGAATCAGCCTAATTTTAATCCAAATGAATATGAAAAATACCCTGTAAAATACTTCCTAAATCCTGCGGTGCAAGCTGTGTATGAGCCGGGCTCTGTTTTAAAAGTAGTTACGATGGCCCTAGGGTTGGATCGTAGAAAAGTTACTCCAGAAACAACATATATTGATAAGGGAGAGATAACAATCAATGACAAGACTATTCGCAATTGGGATCAAAAAGCATATGGCATCACGACTATGTCTCAGATTATAGAGAGATCCATTAATACAGGAGCGGTTTTTGTCGAAAGGGCGATTGGTCATAATGACTTCTACGAGGGACTCCTTTCGTTTGGCTTTGGAAAAAAGACGGGCGTCGGAATACCAGGCGAAGTTGTGGGAAATTTACAGAATCTAGAGAAAAAAAATAGAAACGATGTTGATTTTGCAACTGCTTCTTTTGGTCAGGGAATTTCCATGACTCCTCTCCAACTTATTTCGGCAGTATCAGCGCTTGCTTACAAGGGAATCCTTATGAAACCGTTAATACTTAAAAATGAGAAACCAGTACCTATGCGCCAAGTCATTAGCCTTCGCGCTTCACGAGAAATTGTTGATATGATGACTTCTGCCGTCGACAAAGCAGAGATTGCCGCGATTCCGCATTATTCTGTCGCGGGTAAAACAGGGACTGCGGAGGTGCCTGATTTTGTACGTGGGGGTTATACTCATACTTACATTCACACGTATGCGGGATTTGCTCCTTCGAGTGATCCTCAATTTACTATTCTTATTAAACTCGATAAGCCGCAAAATGCTCCTGTCGCAGCAGTAACAGTAGTTCCTGCGTTTCGTGAACTTACTCAATTTTTATTGAACTATTATAATATTCCGCCGGATAGGTTACCATAAGATATCATGAAAAAGTTTTTGCTTGATATAATAAAGTCTCTTATTCGGAGGCTTGCTCAAAAAACAATTCAAAAATACGATCCGGGTATTATCGCTATCACGGGTAGTGTGGGTAAGACATCGACAAAAATGGCGATTTATTCAGTCCTACAAGGAGTTCGTAAAGTACGTGTAGCACATGGAAATTTTAATAATGAGATTGGTGTGCCGCTTACAATTCTTGGTGATTGGAACGAGAGCGGCGGAGCATGGTTTTGGTTCAAGGTTATTATCTCTTCATTGTGGAAATTGATAATTCCATCAGAATACCCCGAGATACTTATTTTAGAGTACGCAATAGATAGGCCGGGGGATATGAAATATTTACTCGATATTGCAAAGCCCCAAATTGGAATTATTACTGCAATTGGGGACGTGCCTGTTCATGTGGAATATTTTTTAAATAAAGATGCTCTTATTCGAGAGAAAAGTCGTCTTATTGAATACATACCTGTTCATGGATTTGCAATTTTGAATGCCGATGATTCAGTAGTAATGAATATGAAAGAACATACAAGAGCCCATATTATGACTTTCGGGTTTAGTGAAAAATCGGAAGTTCGGATTACTAACTTTGAACATCGATATATTGATGGAAAGCCAGTGGGGGTACTTTTTAAGCTTAACTATGGAGGAAGTTTTGTTCCGGTCCGTATTGACGGGATTTTCAGTAAAGCTCAAATATATGCATGCGGAGCAGCTACGGCGATTGGTCTTATGTTCGGCCTTAATCTTGTGCGAATTGCCGAAAACCTTCAAGACTACAAAGCTATTCGTGGTCGCATGAATGTGGTGAAGGGAATAAAAGATACAATTATTCTCGACGATAGCTATAATGCTGCTCCACTTGCTATGTGGAATGCAATTCAGACATTAGGAGAAATAAAAGCAAAGAGACGAGTGGCGATTTTGGGAGATATGCTGGAAATCGGCAAATACAGTCTTGAAGTTCATGAGGCAATAGGAGAGCGCATTGCCGAATATGCGGATTATTTGATTACCGTTGGTCCTCGTGCAAGATTCATTGGTGATTCTGCCATACGTCATGGACTTTCAGAGAAAAAAGTTGTGGGTTTTGAAAGAGCGGAAAACGCAATTGAGCCTGTGGTAGACCTTATAAGAAAAGACGATGTGATACTTATAAAAGGTTCTCATTCAATAGGACTCGAGCGAGTTGTGGAGAGAATTTCTGAAGTATATAATAAGACCATATGATAAAACACGATGAGTCAGTAGTAGTTTCGACGATAAAAAACGTAATGCCCGCTGTCGTTTCTATTGTGATTTCGAAGAGTTTAAAGGATGTTGAGCATGAGATTGCAACGCACGTATTACCCGAACTTCCTCTTGGCGCTCCTCCCATTAAGATTCCCGAGGAAGATGTAGATAAGAGAGGAATGGTGCGTGTAGGCGGTGGGTCGGGATTTCTAGTTGAAAAGAATGGAATTATTGTCACTAATAAACACGTAGTTGTCGATAAAGATGCCGAGTATACCGTTATAATGAGTGACGGGAAAAAATTTCCGGTTGAAATACTTGCACGTGACCCCATTGATGATGTCGCAATTATAAAAATTCCTATAAAAGATGCTCCTGTTGTAAAATTAGGGGATTCTTCGAAAATTGAATTAGGCCAATCAGTGCTTGCAATAGGCAACGCACTTGGAATTTTTAAGAATACAGTTTCGTTGGGCATTATTTCTGGTCTTTCTCGGGCGATTGCAGCACAACCAGATCCAAAAGAGCCTGCACTTGAAATGCGAGGGCTTATTCAAACCGATGCGGCAATTAATCCCGGCAATTCTGGTGGGCCTTTAGTGAACATGCACGGGGAGGCAATCGGCATTAATGCGGCAATTGTGTTTGGAGCTCAAAATATGGGCTTCAGTATTCCCATTAATACAGTTCATCGAGACTTAGATGACGTGAGGAAATTTGGAAAGGTACGAAGACCACTTCTTGGGCTGCGCTATTTAACGGTTGATGAAAATCTAAAAGATAAATTAGGACTTTTATTTGATTATGGAGCGCTCGTGGTGGGAGGACACAATAATGATCCTGTGATTCCCGATAGCCCTGCGGATCGTGCGGGCATACAACTAAAGGACCTTATTCTTGAGTGTAACGGTGAAAAAATTACAAAGGAAAAGACAATTCAGGATTTTCTTGAGGATTGTGCAGTGGGGGACGTGCTCGATCTTAAAGTGCAGAGGGGAAAGAAAGGTATGAGCGTGAAAGTAACACTCGCGGAAAGGAGGTAGTCAATAAACAACCGCCTGCATGGCGGTGTTTATTCGGCGTTCAATCGTCGCTCAATTTCGAATTCTTTTTCGGTTGTATTAATACGTGAATCGAGTTTATACTCGACGGATTCCATTGCTATTACCTCATGTTTTGATGCATTATATTTAAATTGTCTTCTAAATAGAGTGGGATTATTATTAATCTATGGAAAAATTGCCTGAGCATAAATTCGAATCTCATGAAATAGAGTTTGAGGATACTGCAGAATATTTTGAAAAATCGACTTACATGAGTCCAGAAGACGCCTTGCATTTTCTTGCTAAAAAGAAGCCAGAATTTTTACATAAATTTTATCCGGAATTAATAAGATATGATATTGAAAGACTAAATAGTGAGGAATTTCGCTCATCAGATGAATATAAGAAACTTATTAATTCCCTCGATATTGTTAATAATCATAATTTAAAAACTGCAGAAACCATAAAAATAAATGTTATACCTGTTGTGGTTTACGAGGTACTTAAGTATGTTCGGGGAATGTGGGTTGATTTTGTAATTCCCGCTAATAATTTAAAAGAATTTACTAATGCCTTAGGCATGATAGTGTTGAGTGATCTTATTTATGAGGCAGAAAAGATTAAGGGAGGAGTAAATGATGATTATGGAGGACTATATCATCCACTTAGAAATACTATCGTGGTTAGAGATCGTCCAGAATTTAAGGGTAAATTTAAAGTTGGAGCAACCATATCAGTAGTTTTGCATGAACTCATACATGCCTTGAGTTATAAAAATTTTTGGATAATAAATAGAGGTGAGCAGGCCATTAACACTGAAGAATCGGTTGGATTTAGGCCGCGTCGATTGGGTATTAACAGTACGAGGCCAAATGATTCAATTAGTAGATTGAACCGTTTAAACGAAGCAATTACTCATCGTCTAACAATGGAAATATTAGAGAAAGTACTAGATCAATTTAATATTCCTGAGGAGGTCAAGAAAGAAGTAATGCTTAGAAATAATTTTATATATAATAAAGAAAGGGATGTTTTAAAAGCCATGACAGAGGAAATTGACTGGAAATATTTTATTGATGCTTACTTCACTAAGATGGGTCTCGTGAACCTCGGCAGGAAGACAAAAGAAGTCTTTGGAAATACTCTTTCGGAAATAAGTTTGTCAATGGATAGCGAATATCAAGAGGGGGGCGCTAAGCATAATGGATATATAAAAACTAAAGAAATGTTATTTAAGAACTTAGCGGATTATAACTCTATATAATATAAAACCAGCTTAACAGCTATGCCACAGTCATAATATAAGCTCATTTTACTTATTTTACCGATGAGTATAGATGTGGGTTTCATTACTCATTGAAGCTTTATGATGGTAGTAAAAATTTGATCAAAAAAGAGTGTTTTTATTCCGGTGGTTCAACTGAAGGAAATTTGCCTATATCCTATTTTTTTATCACTTCGAGTAGAGCCACTAACTTCTAAAAATCTATTTTTTCAGTTTTCTGAGTGGTGTTTCACTTTTAATTTCCCATGATAAATATTCAGGCATGGAAGCTAATCCTGAAATAGATATTATTGTTCATACTCAGAATTACAATAATATTTCTATATCTGCTTATTTATTAGAAGAAGATCGGATTGAATATTTAGATACTTTAATAATGAGAGTTGTTTAAGTTATTTCTAGGCGGGGGTGTGTGGACTGTAAGTTATTGTATAACTGTATAACTTCATTTATTTTGATATTTCGTATACTATTTTATCATTATGAGATTATCTATCGGCACGGCACGAACACAACTCGACATGGAGAAAATCAAAAGCTGATACCATTTGAGTTTAAAATCAGGTTGCCAGCGCCACTTTCGAGATTTGGTAATTAAAAGGTTTACGTGGTTGCATTAAGTTAAGAGATTATTGAGAATTTATTTTAGAAAAATTGACACGTTGTTTTGTTGTGCTTATCTTAAAATAAATAACATGAAAACTCTTCCAGAGGAATTAAGAAAAAAAATTCAGAGCATCGCTAACGGTAAAAATATCTCGATTTTAACTTTTATAGCTCCGCAGGATGGAATTAAAACTTCTCCAATTTCTTTTGCTAGTGCTGCGATTCAAGAGAAGGAGATGTATAGACTTGAGGAAATGGTAAAATCTTTGCTTATTTCTAATAAAACCTCGAAAAAATTACACTTAATTATTCAAACTCCAGGAGGGGAATTGCATACTTCTTATAAAATAGCTTCCTTTTTAAGAAATAAATTTGCCGATATTGAGGTTTTTGTACCTTATCAGGCAGCAAGCGGAGGCACTTTGATATGTTGCGCTGCTAATAAGATATATATTGGGGAGTTGGGAAATATAACTCCTATTGATCCTCAAATTCGTTACAAAAATACTTGGGTATCTGCATATGCTTTTGAGCGTGCAACTGATACTCTTAAAAATTTATTCGGGGAACATAGCCCCGGGGAGGTGCCCACTCCATGGCAACAGATGGCGGATAAGCTTGACCCCATTATTTATGATGAAATGAGTACGTTAGTTTTTACCACATTAATATATGCAAAAACATTATTAGAAAAATCTGGTTATGATAATAAAAAAGCTTTTAATATTGCGTTATCTATAACTAGGCCAGAGAATTACAGTCATTCCTTTGTGTTATCAACAGATCAGGCCAGGGATATAGGTTTTAATATTGGGTCGGATGATGATACTATGAGAATTTATGGGGAGTTGGTATCTTTTAGGTTGAAAGAGAAATCGGCAGATCACAGCATAGAAGAATTTCATCCCGAAGAAACGAGTTAGTTTCAATATTATTAACAATTGATATACTTAATATATGGATAAACTTAATATTATTGATGGCAAAAAAAATGAGGATAGAAAAAAAACAGAAGAAAATAGGCAGAGTATTAAAAAATACCATCCTAATTTATCAGATAAAAAAGTAATAGAGAAATATGCTGAAATAAGTTTTTATTTTAGTGGAAAAGTTAACCAATAGACAAAGAGGATTCGTAAAAGATTACATAGAGACCGGTAATGCTACCTTAGCTGCTAAGAATAATTACGATGTTACAGATGACAATACGGCTGCTGTAATTGGATCGGAGAACTTAAGAAAACTTAAGATTTCGGAGACAATTGCGGAGGCACTTGAAGCTCAGGGATTAACTAATGATCATCTAGCAAGTAAGGTCGCGGAACTTGTTAATGCACAAAGAAAGATAACCATATTGCGGAAAGGTGACATTGAAGCAGTTGAAGAGAGAGTGGATACTCCGGCGGTTAAGGCAGGCCTAGAATTCGCTTTTAAGCTTAAAGAATCGCTATTAAAGAAGGAAGGTGTTGATCTTTTTATGCCAACAGAAGAAGAAAAGATACGAGTTGAGGCCGCTTTACGAAGTTTGCATGATTAGTACGACGTCAGATTTAGTTTATTGATTTTTAACTAAGATATTAATCTTCGCGAGATTTTTTTCCTTATCATCGAAAGCAATGTCCATATCGTGATGATGGCCTCCAAAATCGGGCTTTTCGATACATTGAACCAATCCACCAACACCCAGCTTATCTGCAATTTCTTTTGCATATTCTACGCCACCACTAGACCATATATAAACCTCGTCATTATTACCGCAAAACCATTTTAATACCGCAAGTAGTTCTTGATTTGGTTCTGATCGGCCCTTGGCGTTATTAACAAGCCAAAGAGTATTATCTATATCAAATGCTATTTTCATTTTTTATCACAACAAACCAAAAATTTTCATTCCTATTAAGATCAAAACAACACCAATAAAATATAATCCTTTTTCTATATTATTTAAGCTGTACTCGATATTTTCGATTCGATCATCTTTAGCGTTATCTTCTGAGTCGTATTTAGCCCTTAAATAATCTGGATCATTTTCTCTTTCTTCCTTATTCATGAATTTAAATTCTATTAGTTAATACTTCGACTTTTAAACCTCCTTCGTTATTAGAAAGAGGCTCCATAAGATAGACTGTCCCCTAAAACTTCTATTATTTTGAGCACCACTTCCTCATTAGTACTACTGCTTTCAATTTGATATTCATTTTTTATTGGACTTCTTTCTCTGAAAGATTTGTTTTCTCTTAATGCCACTTCATTTATTTCTTCACTCATAAGCTCTAAGCGTTTTTCTAGTTTTGCATCATCTGACATATATAAACTTACTAATCCATATTGAAATAGGGGTGAACCAAAATTATCAATTAACTCTGGTATATGAATTACTTGATAACTGTTAAAAAATCCACTTATTATCAATCGCGTTCTTAGTGAGGGATCGGACTCCAAGTTGACATGAGATAGACTTACTATAAGATTGGAGATTTCTTTTACCCCATTTTTATTACCGTCATAAAAATCTGCCTTAAAATCACTTTCTTTGAGGCTTTCTCTCATGTCTATATGCGTCCACAGTAGTTTTTTCTGAAGTAGGTCAGCGATATTGCCTACCTCAATTCCTGGAGCTCCAGATAGTATAAGTAAGTGCTTTTTTTCCATTTTATAATTTGTTGTATTTGTTTATTTTTGCATTACAATCATCTAAGTTGTTCTCGTAATCATAAGCTTCGTCTTCAATTTTCTCTAAAAGAGAATTATGGGGATTAACTAGGCTATTATAATTATCAACTTCTTCATTTCTTTGGTATTCATCCATTCTTTTGGTTATATTTTCAAATTCAGCAGTATCATTTTTAATTTTATTTGATAATAATGACAAACTTGTCTTGCAGCTTTCAATTTGAAATCCAAGATTTTGTTTATCTTGGGATTGTGAAATTTCTATACTATCACTAGGTTGTCCATAAACTAATAAAACCGTTATAAATACTCCTATAGCGAACCATTGGGCTAGGACCGTTTTTATATGCTCTTTTTCTAGGGCTTTTATGAATGCTGTTGGTTGTTTGCTTATTAAAAATGGTACGTATGATACAAAGCGTCTAGAGGTTGGATTGATATAACCAACTACATCTCTTATGGATATATTTCTTTCTGTAAAATAAGATACTGCATGTTTTCCGTACTCTTTAGGCTTGAAATACCCAAAAGATAGTTGCTCTGAATGCCAATATCTAATTCCAAAAAATATTAAAATTACCGACAACCACCAGAAGGAAGAATATGACATTCCATTCACTATGAGGATGGAAAGTCCTGTGTTTATCGTTGCGAGGTCTGTTAGTAGTTCATTTTCTCCCGTGTCCTCAAGTTTTAAATTTAGACGAAACAAGTATAGGTGCATCATTTCGTGGGCTAGAATAGCACCAACGGCAAGAGGATTGTCCTTGTGTTTTGAATTAATAAATATTAATTCCTTCTCTTCGTCGTTAGCATCTTTAAATTTTGTATAAAAACCAGCTGTATCGCCTGAGCCGCTAGGAAAATCTTTTTCATCGTAAAAATCTATAACGCATCCGTTAGGACTGATCTTGAGAAAATCAAATAGCATCGTTGCCATATAATGAAGACCTTTTAAGTGATCTTGATGATATTGGGCATAAAAATAAGCATCAGGATAGAATGGATTTTTTTGAATTTCTACGGGTAAGCTTTCTTTTAAAATATTAATTTTCTCATTTACCCAAGATAAAGGAATACTTTTCTGTGACATTGAATTACTCACTCATTAATTATTTGTTATTTTTTTACTTAATATCGCTGTGAGAAAAACGGTAATGGTAAATCCTATGCCAAAATCCTAATTTGTAAATATAAGAGTGCCCCTTAATATTCTTCCCAGAGATTCGAAGCCCCCAAC
>Ga0209541_10008926_pt1 | contig 16372 bp, 17 predicted proteins | sample RifCSPlowO2_01_FD_184027 | JGI IMG/M metagenome (GOLD analysis project Ga0209541, IMG submission 184027) | Groundwater microbial communities from Rifle, Colorado - Rifle CSP2_plank lowO2_0.1 (SPAdes) (version 2) | ecosystem: Environmental > Aquatic > Deep subsurface > Groundwater | place...
AACAAAGTATTGGTCTTTAAACTTGCAGGAGATAGTGTTGAGTTAGACAAAGAAATCACTTTACCGAATGAATTTCGTTTCTTCTTTGATTTTGCTATTTGGCAAGATTATATAATCGCTCCTCTTTCCGGAAAACCTCAATCCTTTGATGTTTGGAAAGGTAACCAAAAAATAGGTAATACAAAACTGGCTTCCGGTTTCTCTCCAACCAATGTGCTTGTGTCCAAAAATGGCTATATTGCGTTAACTGACTATTGGTCGCCAACCATAGATATTTATAAAATAAACGCTGCAGGTGGCACTGCTTCAACCGATGGCCCCGGAGGTGGTGGGCCGGGTGTGGAATATACCCCGCCTCCAAGTTCCGGAACTTGTACTCCCTCTATCTACTGGAACGATAACCCTGCTTTAACACAAATTTCTGTTTCTTCCGGCGGCTCTGCGAAAGAGACCTGGAGCGTTCAGGGCGCGGATACCGGGCAAGTATATGGAAATTGCGGCGCAGGCGAAACCAGAATCTCTTCCGGTCCCCAATCTTATATCTTTACCAATATTACCGAGGGCTTCACTTGTCGGGTTTATGGGAAAATAGATGGAGTGGAAGCTTGTTCCGCTAGTGCTACGATAACGGTAGGAGCTCCATTAACCTTTGAGCCACCCGAACAGCCTGAAACTACGCTTAATTATTCCGCTGCCGAGACAATAGCTATCATACAAGAAAGATTCAGTCCCGCAACCAAAGAACTTCAACAATTATTAAATGCCTCAACTGAAGATGAAACTGAAATTTCAAGTGATGGCAACATAGTAGCGCCCCCAGTTGCTTACGATTTAGGAACCACAACTCTTCGACAGGGAAGTCAAGGTCCCGCAGTCATGGAACTTCAAAACTTCTTAAATATTTCCACTAATTCTAATTTAGTTGTTGATGGCAAATTGGGTCCCAAGACAATTGCGATTATAAAACTATGGCAAAGCGCGAGTGGTCTAGTCGCTGACGGCCTGGTTGGTCCAAAAACCAAGGAGAAAATCAAAGCAGAAATTGCTTATTAGTTTTTGAAATTGGCAGAATCTCGCAAACCGGCTTATCAGGGAGCCGGTTTGCGTTATGATTAAAATCAGATAGAATACTGGTGCCGGGCCCGTAGCTTAGTTGGTAGAGCGCCTCATTTGCAATGAGGAGGTCAGCGGTTCGAATCCGCTCGGGTCCACAAAATTGGAAAATATCAACTGTTTGATATTTCCCAATTTTGTGGAAGGCGGAGCCATATTTTTTCAGCAGAAAAAATGGCGAGCCGGGGCCGAGAAATTTTCGAGCGACGGCGAGAAAATATTCGTGGCCACAAGTTCTCCAGTTAGCGGGCCTATAGTAAAGTGGTATTACGCTACATTCGCATTGTAGAGGCGCGAGTTCGATTCTCGCTAGGTCCACCGGATGTCATATAAATTTTACGCGACTTCTTACCGGACCTGGCGGGCGATGTTCGAGGCAATAAAAAATGCCCGCGAGTCCGTCTATCTGGAAACATATATTTTTCTGGATGATTTGCACAACCTGAATTTTTTGCGCCTATTGCAAGACAAAGCGCGCGAGGGCGTCCGCGTCCGCATCGTGCTGGATGCTTTCGGCAGCTTGGGTCTGCCGAAAAAATCCGTGGCCGAACTGCGGTCGGCCGGCGCGGAAGTATTTTTCTACAGCCACATCCTGCACCGCATCCACCGAAAAATCCTCCTGGTGGACGAACGGCTGGCTTTCATTGGCGGAGTCAATTTCCATCGGGCGGCCTTGAAGTGGAGCGATCTTACTCTCGGCATCCGCGGCGCTTTGGTCGTTTCCATCCTGCGCTCCTTCGCCAAAGTTTACTCCGAATGCGGTGGCCGAGACCCGCGAATCTTAGTGCACCACAAGAAACTTCTGTTGGACAAAACCCGCACTTGGATCGTGGAGCACTTTCCGGGCAAAAAAAGCGCGTCGCTGAAAAAAATTTACAAGCAGGCCTTGAGCCGGGCGGAGCGAGAAGTCATTTTAGTGACTCCTTATCTGATGCCGCGACGCTGGTTCGTGCGGGCCTTGCACCAGGCGGCGCTTCGAGGTGTCCAGGTGGAAATTCTGATGCCGAAGGTCTCCAACCATCTGCTGGGGGATACGGTCGGATATTTTTTTGCGCACCAGCTTTCTTTACTCGGCATCCATTTTTATTTGGAGCCCGGGATGAATCACGCGAAAGGTATGCTGATTGACGGCCGCGAGGGGCTGGTCGGTTCCAATAATCTGGATTTCTTTTCCTTTGAACTCAATTCCGAGGTGGGCGTATTTCTAAAAGAGCCGAAAGCGGTGCGCGAACTCGCAACCATTATCACCCAATGGAAAAAGCGGTCCGTCTTATTCGACCCGGCGACCTACCGGCCGAAACTTTTGGACTCGATCCTCACACCCCTAGTGCAAATTTTCTCCAGAATTTTCTAAAAGTTTTTGCTGCGGTAGTAGAAATACAGCGCTAAAGGAGCGCCCCAGTTGGCGAACCGTTCGATGAAATCCCACCAGGATTGCCCGACTAAGGGCCGGACCAGCGCAGTCCAGAAGCCCCAGAAAACCGCCCACAGAAGGACCGGCTTCCAGGGTTTTAGTAATACAATCAACGCCACCAGAATATCGGCGAGACCGATGAGCGTGAGGAGAGTCGCGGCCGTCGCGACATCCACCTTTACCATTTCACTAATCCAGCCCACCCAGTCGGTCTTGCCGCCCAAAGCCAAGGCTCCGTGCCCCAAGAACTCGCCCGCGACGCCAATCCGCAGCGCCCACTCTAGTTTTTTTTCGTTAGACATTTTTTTAAAATATTATTTTCTAATGGGTTTATTATACCATTTTTCTTCGGCTCCGGGGGTAGGGATCGAACCTACGACCAATCGCTTAATCCCAGTAGTACAGCAAAGCTGACTACGGGACAGGCACGCGACCGCGGCATATACCCCGTACCAACTCTGTGCTCCGGAGGTAGGACTCGAACCTACAACCATTCGATTAACAGTCGAACGCTCTACCATTGAGCTACTCCGGAGCACAAGTTTGGTACTGGGGCCACTGATCCCGAACTAGAGCAAGCTCGGTACGAGATATAGCTACCCCGGAATGTTCTTTTATCCTAGCAAAAAATAACAAAAAAACAAACGAACAGCGCACTATATACATTCCACTCGCTATGTGCTATACTGCGCGGGTGTTTAGACACAGGAACATCGTCGAAGTTTCAAGTAAAATATAAAAAATAATCGTATGACGGGAACAATCAAAACTCTTCTTGCGGATAAAGGATTCGGATTCATCGCTCGCGAAGGCGAAGCGAAGGATCTTTTCTTCCATTCCAAGGAGCTCGTTGGCGTTACATTTGAGGAACTTAAACAAGGCGACACCGTCTCCTTTGAAGTTACCCAAACGGAAAAAGGTCCAGCTGCCACCGGGGTATCTCGCGCTTAGTAAGAAGAAAGAGCCCCTCCGCCTTTGGGCGGAGGGGCTTTTTTCGCGTCGCTTTTAAATTTTTTTCAAATTAAGCAAACGCAAGAGAAACTTTTTCCTATCTTATTCCGCTACTTCTCCTTCCACTTCCACTTCCACTTCTACTCCCGCCGCTGGAACGGTCTCTTCAACCTGGGTGGATTCTTCCGGCACCACGGCCTCTTCGCCTACGTTGCTCTTAGTCAGCGCGTAAATCGCATAACCCAAGACCACGAGCACGATAATCCAAATCACTACGGTTTTAGTATTCATAGTTTATGGTTAATTATTAATAGCATAATTATATCGGTTGCAAAATCTCTTGTAAAGTATAGAATGCGGAAAAGGCCGGCTTCATTATTAATCCTAACCCAAATAATCATATGAAAACAGCATTTTTAAAGGTAGGCCTTCTCTTCATTTTAAGCTTCTTTGCCTGGGGCGCGAGTGCGCAAACTGTCAATTGTAATTTTACCCGTGACCTTTGGGCAGGATTGGTGGGCGAGGATGTGCGTTGCCTACAGCAATATCTGAACAGTTCCGGCTTCGGCAACAATCTTTACGGTTTCAGTTATGCCGACGGAATTTTCGGCCCAATGACCCAGCAGGCGGTGATGCTCTGGCAAACGAACCGCGGCTTGCCGGCCACTGGCTACCTTGACGCCACATCCCGAGCGAAATATTTTGAATTGACCGGCGGCGCGGGGCTGGGCTTCGGCTATACCGGCTTGGGTTATTTCGGCGGGAATAGCTATTTCGGCGGGAACAGTTATTTGGGGGGCAATACCGTAGAGGGGCAGGCATTTCAGCGGATAACCGAAGCGCTCCAAATGATGGAAGACGCGGAAGATGAAATCGATGATTCTAACCGGAGCACAACTTCCGCGGAGAACAGCTTAGAAGATGCGGAAGAAGATATGCTGGATGCTATCCGAGCGTTTTTTCTGGACCGCGATTTTGAGGAAGCGTTGGATAAAGCCGAGGATGCTTTTGATAATGCGGAAGATGCTTTTGACGACGCCGGCGGAAATGATGGCGATCGAGAAGACGCGGAAGACGCGATTAATGATGCGGAGGACGCGATTGACGACGCGCGAGATGAGATAGAAGATGCGGATGATGACGGCCAGGATGTGGATGAAGCCGAGGATTTGCTGGAAGAAGCCGAAGACACATTGGATGACGCGGAGGAAGAATTTGATGACAAGGATTACGACGACGCGGAAGACCTCGCCCAGGAAGCCGAAGATTTGGCCCAAGACGCAATTGACGCCATTGACTAAATTGTGGAAAACTTGATTGACTAATATATTCTCAAGAATGTGAGAATGTTATTCCTTTTTCTTGTCGAGGTCGTCGATCTTAGCATCAATCGCATCCTCGAGAAGCGCAGTTGCACCGTTTTCGGCAGCTTCTTTCCTTTTCTCCCTTTCTGTTTTACTAATCTCTGCGAGGAGTTCGGACGGCTCGCGGTAATTCTTCGTATCGTCTGGCGAAACGGGGATGGGTTGCGTGTCGTCCCCGTCGAATTTCTTTTCTTTTTTTTCTCCTTTTTCTATTTTGAATTTCATTACCTACATTATAATACCACAAAACTCAAAAGTCAATGGGAGTGAGTATGATATAATGATATACTCCTAAAGTATGTTTAAAAAAACTCTAATTTTTCTTCTTTTTGTTTTTGCCTTCACTCTGTCAGGACAGAGTGTTTTAGCGCAAGCATCTCCGGCCGTTAATGTTTATTTTTTCTGGGGCGACGGCTGTCCGCATTGCGCTAAAGAAGAAATCTTCTTGGAAATCCTTGAAGAAAAATATTCCAAAATCAAAGTTTATGATTTTGAGGTCTGGAAAAGCGCCCCGAACCGCAATTTACTGGCGGAAGTCGGCAAAAAATTGAATACCGAGGTTTCCGGTGTTCCTTTTACCGTTGTCGGCAATCAATATTTTGTCGGCTATTTCAATGATCAAACCACCGGAAAGGAAATAGAAAATGCCGCGTTGGATTGCCTGGCGAATCAGTGTTCGGATATTGTCGCTCCGCTGGCCGGCATAACTCCGCCGGAAAATATTGAGAAATCGCAAAATAATTCTCAATCGTCCATTCCCCAAAACATCCGGGAGAAAATAATCAACCTGCCTTTCCTCGGCGAAATTGACGCAATGAATTTTTCCTTACCAATTCTGACGATTATTATGGGGGCTTTGGACGGATTCAACCCCTGCGCGATGTGGACTCTGTTGTTTCTGATTTCTTTGCTTTTGGGAATGAACGACCGGAAGAAAATGTGGATTCTAGGAACCACTTTTATTGTCGCTTCGGCTTCGGTTTATTTTGTCTTTATGGCGGCTTGGCTGAATTTGATTTTATTCATTGGCGTCGTGTTTTGGGTCAGAATTCTGATTGGTTTAGTGGCGCTGGCCGGCGGGGGTTACAATCTAAAGGAGTATTTCACTACTCCGGAAGCGGTCTGTAAGGTAACCGACACAGACAAAAGGCAGAAATTTTTTGAGCGCCTGAAAAATATCGCGCATCATCCAAGTTTTCTCCTGGCTTTCGGCGGGATTATTTTATTGGCTTTTGCCGTCAATTTAGTTGAATTGATTTGTTCCGCTGGTTTGCCGGCTGTTTATACCCAAATCCTGGCGCTGAACGATTTAACCAAACTGCAGTATTACTTTTACATTCTCTTTTACATTTTCATCTTCATGCTGGATGATTTACTTGTCTTTTTCGCGGCGATGATTACTTTACGGATGACGGGAATAACCACCAAATACAGCCATTGGTCGCACCTGATCGGCGGTGTTTTAATGATTATCATCGGCCTGCTCTTAATTTTCAAACCGGAACTATTAATGCTAGGATAAAAGGCAATGATGAAAGGATATAACGCTAATATTGAAAAAGAAACTTTAACTAATGAAAATTTCCGGCGGGTTCTTTATACCGGCGCGCACAGCCAATTGGTGCTGATGAGTTTGAATCCCGGAGAAGAAATCGGAATGGAGATGCATCCAGAGAACGACCAGTTTTTTCGTTTTGAAAAAGGGGAAGGAAAATGCATTATTGACGGCAACGAATACGCAGTCCGCGACGGTTCGGCGATTATCGTGCCGGCCGGCGCCCAGCACAATGTCATCAATGTTTCTACCACAGAAAAATTAAAACTCTATACCATCTATTCTCCCGCGCATCACCGCGACGGCGTCGTGCATCAGACGAAAGCAATCGCGGAATCGGATGATGAAGAATTTGACGGGGCGACTTCCGAATAGCCCTTTGTTTTCAAGCTAAAATCGGGCTATTTTTATCCACCCTTTATGCACTAGATTGTGCACCTTTTTCATTGACACTCCCAAGCGGGTGTTTTACGCTTAAAGATTATTATCAAGTTTTTCTGAATCAGACAAAAATTATGAAAAAATATTATTCTCTGGTTGCAGTTCTGGTTTTGGCTTTTAGTGTTTTCTCCGCCGTGAATGTGGCTTGGTCCGCTGATGCCGGCGATGTGATTATAAATGAATTTTCTTCCGCTTCCGAAACCGAGTGGGTGGAGCTAATGAACACCACCGACGACCCGATTGATTTGGAGGGTTGGAAGTTGACAGAGTTTACTAGTCCGCAAGATGCGCCGGAAGAAGTGGACTTGCTTGAACTCTCCGGCACTTTGCCCGCCGAGGGTCTATTGGTTTTTGAAGTGGATGGTTTGAATAACCCCGGCGACTCTATAGGGCTTTACGATGATTCCGACACTCTCCTGCATCGGGTAACTTATGGCACAGTAGCAGGCGTAGAAGAAACTGATGTCGACGCGCCAAACGGTGAGGAGTCGGCCCAGTTTGACTCTGATTCTGAAGAAGAGCCCTGGTATTTAGATGTGCCCACCAAGGGCTGGTTTAACGATGCCGGTGAGCCAGATAAAGCGCCTTTGCTGGGAGAAGTTGAGGAACAATTGGATGAAGAAGCAGGCATAGTTTCCAATATCGGCGACTTGGATAATCCGTCCGCCACGCCGGACAACGAAGATGACGGCGCTCTATATTTCGGCACGGAAGATGGCAGAGTAGTTTTTGAACAGCAGTTGAATTTGACCGACCAAGCGGTGGTGGAACTTCTGGAAAGTCTGGCAGAGCTGATGAGTATGTCTTATGAAGAAGACAGTTTTAGTCCCGTTATCTATTTTGATTCCGAGTTGGCGGAAGCTTTAGCTGCGGCTGGCGCCAGAATCTACATGTACGATGTGGGAGGCCTAGAATCCCAGTTTGAAGTCATTGTCAAAAATGACGACGGGGAAGTTATTGACCCGGATGACGAGGATTATCCGGAGATTAGCGACCAAACCTACGAGGAAGGAACAGTTAGCTTTGTCACCAGCCACTTCACCCAGTTTGAAGTGGATTTGCCGGTAACCAACGAGACCACCGGCGAAAAATATCCGACGATCATGGATGCTATTAATGATGCCAGTGCAGGTGACACTATCCGAGTCGCCTCCGGAACTTATGAAGAATATTTGGAAATCTGGAAACCATTGACCCTGGTGGGAGATGTCGGCGATGATGCCGCGGGACCGGGAGACAACGCGCCGGAGGTTCTCGTTGGTGGTGGCTGCAGCCGAGTGCTGGAAATTGAGGCCGATAATGTGGTCGTCAAAGGATTCAAACTGACTGGCGACAATTGCCGGCCAGTGGTCTGGTTTGATTGGGAGGAAGACGGGGAAGACCCGATTAACGGGGTTGAAATTTCCGACAACGAAATCAGTAATGGCCGCAAGGGTGTGGATTTAACTCCCTACTCAAACAACAACTTGGTTACCAACAACCGGATTCACGATAACGATAACGAGGGTGTCTGGATCGGCGGAGCCACCAACAATATAGTTTCCAATAACGAAATTTATCGCAACTCCACCGGTGTCGGCTTAGGGGCCGGTGGCTGCGATGAGGAATGTGTTGGCGATGTCAGCGGCAATGAGATTACCGGCAACTTTATCCATGACAACGAAGAGTTGACCAGTGGCATCCACGTAGATGAAGACACCTATTTTTCCGATTTGACGATTAGCAACAATGAGATTGCCAATAACAGTGGCTATGGAATATATTTGTATGAGGTTGAGGATGGCACTCTGACCGTGTCTGAAAATGAAGTTACCGAGAACTCTACTGGACTATATATAGGTTACATTTATAACGGCACGGTTTTGATTGACGGCAATAATATCAGCGACAACTTCTGGACCGGAATTTATATTAATGACATAGATGAAGGAGAACAAGAAGAGCCGGAAGAACCAGGTTCCAGCACGCTGACCATTACCAACAACACTGTTGCCGGTAACGGCGAAGGGGGAGACGACATTCGCACGGGAATTCATTTGGACAGTATAGAAGCTGGTTTAGTTGTGATAAATTTCAACGCCATTACCGAGAATGATACCGGTCTCTTTGTAGACGATACAGAATTCGAGAATGGCATTGATGCCACCAACAACTGGTGGGGCGACGCCAGCGGACCGGAAAATGAGGAGAACGAAGGCGGCGAAGGCGATGAAGCAGAAGGTAATGTTATCTTTAGTCCATGGCTTGCCACGCTAAGTCTTTCTGGCAATAACCCAGTTGTCGGTCAAATAATTAACAGCGACAATGAAGCGGTTGGCGGCGATACAGGTGTAAAAATTAAATTTGAGGCCGAGGGCGACAATCCGGCCGAAACGGCCACTGAAGAAATTGACTCTGACGACCAGGCGCTTTACGAGGTTGACATTGACGGGCCGAATGGCGGTCTGACTACGGTTACCGGAATGGCTTTGTTTGCCAACCAGGACTCCACTCTTACCAGCGAACTGGAGATAATCGGGATTGAAGAGGAAGAGGAGGAGGATGACGGTGGTGGTATTAGTTCCAGTGGCAGTAGGGCCAGACCTCAGGGCACAACGACCCCAAGTCCTACCGGAGAAGAGGGCGAGGTATTGGGCGAGGAGGAGTTTGTGTTTTCTCTCTTCCTGAAAAAAGGCCCACCGTATAATTTGAGCGTGCAAGGCAATGAAGTTATGGAATTGCAGAAGTTGTTAAATAGCCTGGGCTTCGGGCCATTGGCGGTTGACGGTAAATTTGGTCCACTGACCGAAGCCGCCGTCAAGGCTTTCCAAACGGCGCATCCGCCCTTGGTAGTGGACGGCATTGTGGGGCCTTTGACTCGAGCAGTACTCAATAGTTTGTAAAATTTATTACTTAACACAAAACCCCGCCTTTACAGGCGGGGTTTTGTAAGTTATAATTGCAAAATGTTTTCTTGGCTCAAAAAGCATTTTATCCCACACGAAGGCAACGAGCATCGCCCGTATTTTCTTCGAGAAGAAAGTATGCGGAGAATTGTAGTGCTCGTCGTTGCGCTGGAACTAATTGCTTTCATCCTACCCAGCTTAGTTAATTTGAATCTCTCCGGTGGTATGGCCGCGGTCTTGCCGGCGGTTCTGGGCCAACTAACCAATGAAAAGCGCGCAGCGGCTGACCTGCCGGTTCTGGTTGTCAATCCTTTACTGACCCAGGCCGCGGAAATGAAAGCGCAGGATATGGCGGAGCAGGGTTATTTCGCGCACACTTCACCGGAAGGCAAGACACCGTGGTATTGGATTGAGCAGACCGGATATAAATACCAATATGCGGGAGAAAATCTAGCGGTTAATTTTCGCGATTCCGAAGATGTGACCGAGGCGTGGTTACAGAGTCCGACGCATCAAGCGAATATTGTGAAAGGAAATTATACGGAAATGGGCACTGGCGTGGCTCGCGGGATGTATCAGGGGAAAAACACGGTTTTTGTCGCCCAGGTATATGCTAGTCCTCTGCCGGCGCCCGTGTCGCCAGTGGCCGCGAGTGCTCTGGTGAGGGTAGCCGAAGCCGCCGCTACGGTATCGTCTCAAGTTTTGGGCCCGGAAATCGTTCCCGCCGAACCAGGACTTAAAGTGGAGACGAAAGTCGCGGAGAAATTAGAACCCTGGCAGAAAGCATTCGCCTCGCCCCGCCGCACAACGAATATGATAATGTTTACAATCTTCGGCTTCATAGCTCTCGCGCTCATTCTCTATGTGATTATAAAACTGCGCGGGCATCATAAAGATCTGCTGGGCAACGGCCTGGCAGTTCTGGCCATTATCGGCGCCTTATTTGTCGCCAACTATTATTTGAGCTATGGCAGGATGCTGGTAGTGGAGAGCTATAATTATGCGCTTCAAGACATGATTTAAATTGCCGTGAAAAAGATTTTTCTCACAGTTTTATTGTTGGTGGTCACAATAGTAATTTTGTCTTTAGTTATAAATAATAAAGAAAGTAAAATGAAAATTACCAGCGAAATTTTTGAAAATAACGGCAGGATTCCGGCGGAGTATACCTGCAACGGTGGGGGTACACAGCCGCCGCTTAAAATCTCCGGCGTGCCCGAGAGTGCCAAGAGTTTGGCGTTAATTGTGGACGACCCGGACGCTCCGAGCGGGGATTTTATACACTGGCTGGTCTGGAATATCGCGCCGCACACAACAAGTATAGAAAACGGCCGAGTGCCCGGTGCGGTAGAGGGCCATACCAGCTTAAGCAAGCCCGGCTGGGTTCCGCCCTGCCCACCCTTGGGTACGCACCGTTACTATTTCAAGCTTTACGCGCTGGATACGGAGCTTGTCATTCCCGCATCTTTTGGCAAAGCCGACCTGCTTCAGGCGATGACGGGGCATGTTTTGGAGCAAGCGACCCTGCTTGGTCTATATGGGAAGGATGTGATATAATATAGTGATAAAGATATGGAGAATGTGAAGAACAACTGGGTTTGGGCTATCGGCGTGGGCATAGTTATTTGGGCCACCGTCTTTCTCTTCGCCGCGCGGGGCTTTTCCAACCAGGGTTCTTTCGTGGATGTGAAAGGTTTGTCGGAAAAAATCGTCAAAGCCGATGTGGCTATTTGGTCTTTGAATTTTGAAGTTAAGTCCAATAATGTTGATACATTATACGCGGATATCGCTAAAAGCACGGAAGCCATTAAAACTTTTTTGACCCAAAAAGGTTTTGAGGAATCGGAAATTAATGTGGCGCCGGTGAATATTTATCAAGATACTTACAAGGACGCTCTTTTCCGATATAATTCCAACACCCAACTTTCAGTTTACACCGATAAAGTTGATTTGGTCCGAAGCGCCTCCAAAGACACTTTGCTTTTGGTAAAACAGGGCGTGGCGCTCAATCAGAATTTTATTACTTTTGAATTTTCTGATATTAATAGCGTTAAACCGGAGATGCTGGCCGAGGCGATTAAGAATGCCCGAGCCACCGCTGAACAATTTGCCAACGAATCCGGTTCCCGCTTAGGTAAAGTTATTCGTGGAAATCAGGGAGTGTTTGACATCAGCGACAAAGACCCGGGTTCCCCAGAATACAAGAAAATCCGAGTCGTTTCCACCCTGCGATTTCTACTGAAGTAGGCGTGAAGAAAAAAGAAAAAAAAATTGTTATGGTCAGTGGAGGTTTCGACCCGGTGCATATCGGGCACGTTCGGTTGTTCCGAGAAGCTAAAAAATTGGGCGATAAATTGGTGGTGGTAATCAACAACGACCACTGGCTCCGTTTCAAAAAGGGCTTTGCCTTTATGTCGGAAACGGATCGGAAAGAAATAATCGAGTCATTTAGTTTTGTGGACCGCGTGCATATTACCAGCCACGCACCAGATACCGCCGACATTTCCGTTTGTCGCGAACTGGAATTAATTCGGCCGCATATTTTCGCCAATGGCGGCGACCGGAAGGCAGACAACATTCCGGAATACGAATTATGCCAACGCTTGGGCATCGAAATGGTTTTCAATGTTGGCGACGGCGGCAAGCTCCGCAGTTCCTCGGAACTGGTGCAAAAAGCCAAAGAATTTATAAAGAAATAAAATGAAACCCTTGAGTAAAATGACCCGTAAGAATATCGACAAAATAAAAATGATAGTTTTTGACGTGGATGGAGTATTGGTGCCCAGGGGAACGAAAATCAAGCAGGTTGGCAACCGGACGACCTTTACCACCAAAGTGATTGCGAAGAGGCAGATAGAGCAAATAAAAAAATTGCACCAAAAAAGTTTTTTAATCAACGTTAGTTCCGGTCGCGGACTGTATATGTTGCAGGAAATGTTCCGCGAAGTCCTGCCGTTTGTCAGCTTAACCTATGAAAATGGCAGCGCGACTTGGCACCAGGGGAAAATTTACCAGCATGTCAACAGTTATCAACACCTACGGAAGGTGTTTTTTGAGTTGCGGCGCGTGACCAATAAGAATATCAAAGGATTTGAACCGAAGGAATTTATTATTACCATTCATTGCCAAAAACAAGTCAAAGAAATTGAAAGGATTGTCAAGAAACATAAAAATCTTTATACCGTTTGGAATGGCGAGGCCTATGATATCGGGATAAAAAAACATCAGACAAAAGCCGTTGGCTTGGTGCACGCAATGAAAGTATTTAAATTAAAAAAACAAAATGTGATAGCCATTGGTGATAACTATAATGATCACGAATTGCTGGAGCAAAGCGGCATGCCGATTTCGGCAGATAAAAGCAGGGTCAAAGGAAAATTCTATGTTTTGCTCAACGGCAGATTTTTGCCGGCCGACAAGCTGATGCAGAAAATTTTATCGTTGCTTGGCTAAAAAAGTATTTGGTATATAATTAAATATATATGGCGGAGTTCAAACCTTTTACCGTTGAGCGTCCTTGGGGAAATTTTCGGCAGTTTACCCATAACAGCACAGCTACGGTGAAGATTATCACTATTCGACCGGGTGAATCTCTAAGTTTGCAGAGTCATAGCAAACGTTCTGAATTTTGGTATGTGATTCAAGGCAGCGGAACGGTAAATATCGCCGGCAAAAAATATGACGCCGAAGAGGGAAACGAATACTCTATACCGGTGAATGCCCAACATCGAGCCACCGCCGGCTCAAAGGGTCTTGTTTTTCTGGAAGTTGACGAGGGAGATTTTGATGAGCAAGATGAAGTTCGCTATGAAGATAAATATGGCCGCGCTTAAAAAAAATAAAAAAATAACGGCAAAGAAAACGGTTAGGAAGAAAAAAATTTCACCCCTAGAACTTCGACGTTCCAAGCAAAATCCCGTTATCGCGCCGGAGAACGGCCGCTATTGGGAATCCAGGGCGGCTTTCAATCCGAGCGCGGTGGCTCACGACGGGAAGGTCCACGTAATTTACCGCGCCATCGGCGACAGCGACATTTCGGTTTTGGGTTATGCGAAGAGCAACGACGGTTATTCTTTCGACAAAGATTCCAGAACGCTGGCGTATTGGAATAAAAATAAACCAATTATTAATTATGGCATTGAACCGAAAATTTTATATTCTTCCGGCGGCGGTACGAGTGGCGGTTGCGAAGACCCACGGTTGACGAAACTCAGCGATCGGGTTTATATGCTTTACACCCTTTTTGACGGTTGGGGCTCATTGCGCATCGCACTCACCTCCATCCGCTTGGATGATTTCATCAACCGGCGATTCAACTGGCGGGAACCGGTATTGATTTCGCCTCCGGGGGAAATCCACAAAAACTGGGTGCTGTTTCCTGAAAAAATAAACGGGAAGTATGCAATTTTGCACAGTTTCGCACCGAAAATTTTAATTGATTATTTTAACTCGCTGGACGAGCTGGATGGAAAAAAATTCATTCATAGCAACAATACTCGACCGGTAGATAAAACGCGAACTTGGGATAGTTGGTTTCGCGGCGTTGGGCCTTCGCCCATCAAGACCCAATATGGCTGGCTGGTGATTTATCAAGCGATGGATTATAAAAATCCGGATCGGTATAAAATTGGCGCGATGCTTTTGGATTTACAAGACCCAACCAAAATCCTTTACCGCTCTGCAGAGCCCATTTTGGAGCCCGAAGAATGGTATGAGAACGAAGGTTACAAAAGCGGTGTGGTGTATTCCTGTGGGGCGGTAGTTAAGAATGGAATGCTTTTTGTTTACTACGGTGGGGCGGACCGAGTATCCTGTGTGGCCACCGCCGATCTGGACGAGTTTTTAAAAGAATTGGTCCGCACCGGCGCGCCGAAAATCAAAAAGAAATAATCAATGTTTGTCGTAAAAAAATCACACCATAATCCGATTCTAGTCCCGTATAAGGAGCATCACTGGGAGGCGCAGGCCGTTTTTAATTTGAGCGTGGTCAAACGAGGCCGGACCTTTTACGGGGCCTATCGGGCTATCGGCGCAGAAGACAAAATGCGGAAACCGGAACGGATTTCCAGCATTGGTTTGGCGAACAGCTCGGACGGTCGGCATTTCAAAAATAGCCGGCAGTTTATTGCTCCCGTCGAGATGTGGGAAAAATATGGTTGCGAAGACCCGCGCCTGACTTATTTTGAGGGCAACTATTACATTTTCTATACCGCTCTTTCAAAATTTCCCTTCGAGGCCTCGGGTATTAAAGTAGCGGTGGCGGTATCAAAAGATTTGAAAAAAGTGAAAGAACGGCATTTAGTAACGCCCTTTAACGCAAAAGCTATGGCTCTATTTCCGGAACGGATTGACGGAAAAATCACCGCTCTCCTTACAGTCAACACGGATGCGCCGCCCGCGCGCATTGCTCTGGCGCAGGTGGATAGAATGGAAGAATTCTGGGACCCGGATTTTTGGGAGGATTGGTATAAAAATTTGGACAGCCACGTGCTGGATCCGCGGCGAGAGCCCCAAGACCACGTGGAAGTTGGAGCGCCACCGATCAAAACTAAGTACGGTTGGCTGCTGGTCTATTCGCACATTCAAAATTATTTTGCCGGCGGAGACAATCATGACCGGGTCTATGGCATCGAGGCATTGTTCTTAGATTTGGCCAATCCGCTCAAAATCGAGGCGCGGACCGAAGGACCCCTGCTAGTGCCCGGAGAACCTTACGAGCTGATAGGTCAAGTGTCGAATGTCATTTTCCCCTCCGGCGCCATTTTAACGGGGGACACGCTTGCAATTTATTATGGCGCGGCGGATACCACCGTTTGTCTGGCCGAAGTTAATCTGGAAGATTTGGCGGGAACGGTCTGGCAAAAGGAGAACAGTCGATATCATTTTCGGCGTTCGGTCAAGAATCCGATTCTGGTGTCGGATAAAGCGCATTCTTGGGAGGAAAAAGCCGTGCTTAACCCCGGCGCGCTCAAAATCGGAGCCACGACACACCTTTTTTACCGCGCGCTTTCGGCAGACAATACTTCCAGCATCGGCTATGCGAACACCAACGATGGCGAGACCATCCAGGCAAGGGACATTGCTCCGGTCTACGGGCCGCGGGAAGATTTTGAATCCAAAAAAGTTTCCGGCGGAAATTCCGGTTGCGAAGACCCGCGGCTCACGAAAATAGGCGACACTATTTATATGTGCTACACAGCTTACGATGGAACGAATCCGCCGCGGGTCGCTGTCGCGGCTATAACGGAAAAAGATTTTCTGGAGAAAAATTGGAAATGGACAAAGCCCCAAGCGATTACCCCGGCCGGATTTGACGACAAAGACGCCTGTCTTTTCCCGGAAAAAATTGCCGGCAAATATTTTATTTTGCACCGTGTCGGTGGGGAGATTTGTGGCGATTATCTGACAACACTTGATTTCAGTGCCGAATCCATCGACCAATGCCTGCGGGTACTGGGCCCGAGAATCAACGCTTGGGACGGCGCGAAAGTCGGCATTACCGCTCCACCCCTGAAAACGAAACACGGCTGGCTGCTGCTGTATCATGGCATTTCCAAAAATCACAACACTTACCGGGTTGGCGCCGCCCTGCTGGACCTTAAGGACCCAACGGTGGTTCGAGCGCGCACCGCTGATCCGATTTTAGAAC
>Ga0209541_10008928_pt1 | contig 16371 bp, 16 predicted proteins | sample RifCSPlowO2_01_FD_184027 | JGI IMG/M metagenome (GOLD analysis project Ga0209541, IMG submission 184027) | Groundwater microbial communities from Rifle, Colorado - Rifle CSP2_plank lowO2_0.1 (SPAdes) (version 2) | ecosystem: Environmental > Aquatic > Deep subsurface > Groundwater | place...
TGGTGATAAATCCAGGTGTAATAAATCCTAGGCGGAGTTTTTTTGCAATGCTGTAACTTCTAAAGCATAATTTTCATAATCTAGACCAGAAAAATAACTAGGATCGTATAATTTTGAAGAATCGATACCGTAATATTTATTGTTAGCCCGTATAAACCCACAATTTCGGCATTTCAATAAATCAGAATAAATTGACTGCCAGTGCTCTTGATCACAAATAACACACGGCATAGTCAGAGATTGATCGTGTCCTTAATTATAAAATGAGGTCTTTTCTTCACTTCTTTGAATATTACTCCGATATATTCACCCAAAATTCCTAAATAAATCATTAGAATGCTGTTAACCCCCAATGTCAGCATACTTAAAGTAATATATCCTTTAACAATCTTTTCTCCGGTGATAAGAGCCCTAACTATATCTATAATTATGAAAGCTCCAACTCCCAAAAAAATGATCAAGCCTAAAACAGTTGCAAAGCGTAGAGGAGTAACACTAAAAGAAATAAATCCATTTATAAACATATCCAAAAACATTTTTAAGGTATAGGAAGATTTTCCATATTTTCTTTTTCCCACTACATAGTCAATTATAATTGAATTGTTAGCTACCAAACCGACTAGCCCTCTTAAAAACAGTTCATTCTCATGGGAAGAAATGATGTGTTCTCGAATTTCCTTTGAAACTAGTCTGAAATCAGATATTCCCGGAGAAATTGTGTCATTGGTGACAAATTTCCAAATCCGGTAACCGAACAATCTTTGGATCTTCATAATTAGACTCGATGTCTGGTCTTTGACTTTTCTAGCCTGAACCAAGTCAAAGCCTTTTTCCCACAACTTTATAAATTCCCTAATTTTTCCCGGAGGATGTTGAAAATCGGCGTCCATCATTATTATTGCATCTCCTGATGATTTTTCAATTCCGGCTCTTAATGACTGTTGATGACCAAAATTTTTATAAAAAATAATGCCTTTTATGTTTTTATTTTTTTTCGCCAGAATTTTGATTACTTCACCGGTTCCATCCGTACTTCCATCGTCAATACATATAATTTCGTAAGCAAATTTACTGGGGATATTCCTGATAATCTCAGGAATCAAAGAAGGCAGATTCTCAGATTCATTTCGACAGGGAAGGACTACGGAAATTTTGATCATATCAAGGTAGTTTGAATACAATCCTGAGCAGAAGATTTTTTGGAGTTTAAATTAATAATCATTTCAGCCAGTAAGCCTGTAGAAATAAATTGCACTCCTACTATAATAAGTAGTACTCCCAAAAAAAGTAAGGGGAGATGATAATTAATTCCACCGGTGGTTATACGTAAATAAGTTATATAAGCACCAATCAGTGATCCTACAAAGCCACACAGAAGCCCCAGACTGCCAAAGAATTGGGCTGGCCTTCTGGCAAATCTGGTTAAAAATATCACGGTAATTAAGTCTAATCCCCCTTGAATACTGCGTTCAAAGCCAAATTTGGATTTACCAAACTTTCGTGGCCTGTGATCCACGGGAATTTCTTTGATTTTATAATTCTGTTTAGCAGCCAAAATGGGAATCAACCTAAACAGCTCACCAAAGTTAATATTCATAATTACCTCTTTTTTATAAGCTTTGAATCCACAGTTAATATCGTGGAATTTAGTGCCGGTAGTCAGAGAGACAAACCAATTAAAGAGACGGGAAGAAACAACCTTGTCCCAAGAATCATGCCTTCTTCTTTTCCAGCCAATCACCAGATCATAGCCTTCATCAAACTCCGATAAGAAGTTTGGTATTTCCTTAGGATTGTCTTGGAGATCGGCATCCAGAGTAAAGACAATGTCTCCGGAGGCTTTTGCAAAACCGTTAGCCAGAGCGATAGCTTTACCAAAATTGCCCCTGTGCCTGATCCCTGCGACTTGAGTGTCTTCTTGGCGTAGCTTAGTAATGACTTTCCAAGTTTCGTCAGAAGATCCGTCATCAACAAAAATAATTTCAAACTCGTTTTTGGTCTTTTTTAATACAGCCAGAATTTCTTGGTAAAGTAGGACCAAATTTTCGGCCTCATTTTTGGCTGGTATGACAAAAGAAAGTCGCGGTTTCATGGTACAATAGACTCATTATATCATGAAGAAAGCGCCATTGGTCTCAATAATAATCGTCAACTGGAATGGAGGAGAAGTTTTCCGCAATTGCCTCAAGACTCTCAAAGCCCTTAAGTTTTCTGACTATGAATTAATTATTGTAGATAACGGATCAAGTGATGGGACGCAAGAACTGGCTAACATTAAGAATAAGAATAATCTCGGTTTTGCCAATGGAAATAATCAGGGATACGAAAAGTCCCGTGGTAAATATGTTTGGCTTCTTAATAACGATACTTTGGTAAAACCGGATATTCTCACCAAATTAGTAAAATATCTAGATCAAAATCCGGATGTGGGAGTAGTCCAACCCAAAATAAGGATCATGGACAAACCAGAGCTCTTGGATAATGCTGGTTCATTTTTAACTCGTTCTGGATTTCTGGAACATTGGGGATATTTACAAAAAGACGGACCGGAATATGACAAAATAAGGGACATTTTTTCAGCCAAAGGGGCTTGCATGCTCATCCGCAGAAGTATAATTGAAAAGGTGGGATTATTTGATCCGGATTTTGGTTCATATTTTGAAGAAACAGATTTTTGCTGGCGGGTTTGGCTTGCTGGCTTCAAAGTCCAATATTGTCCAATTAGTGAAATATCTCACAAAGTTGGATTTACTTCCAAGCGCATGGATCCAGTGGGTACAAATTATGCCTCTTTCCGTAATCGACTGTGTTCACTAATCAAAAATTTGGAATACCGGAACTTTTATATTATTTTTATTCATCTATTTTTAATCAAAGTCTTGGGTATTTATTATTTATTTAGGTTGCAGTTTGATAAATCAATGATGGTTTGGAGGGCTATTGGATGGAACGTCTCACACTTAAGCGATACCCTAAAAAAACGAAAAATCGTACAAAGATATCGGATAAAAACTGATACAGAGATATTCAAGACAATATTAATGCCTTGGCATTTTCAAGAGATGTTCACCCATTTTTTGCGAGCAGAAAAAGATTTTGCCTGAGCCAGAGATAAAGAGTATCTTTGAATGTATCCCAGGCGACTGATAGTTTGGCATTTTTAACGGATCCTCCCATTCGGGACCTATAAATTGACGGCGCTTCAGAAATCCGTAGATCCTTTCTTTTAAAACGCGCAACAACTTCGGCTAGAACAGATACTCCCTTGGATTTTACTGAATAAATAGTCTTTAGTTTCTTAGCTTCCTTAGTCCGCCAAATAGTCGGTCCGTTTAAATCTTTTACAGTTATCCCAAATGCCATCCAAAGTAAAATTAAATAGCCATAAGAAAGGATTTTCCGATATAAGTCGTAATCTTGACGAATCCCTCGATATCCCAAGATTAAATCTGATTTGTGCATTAAGGGAAACATTTGGTCAAGATCGCGGACAAAATACTGCCCATCGGCAGGTAAATAGGCAACAAAGTCCTTCTTTGCATTGTTTATACCAGTCACAACGGCTTGGTTGAAACCCATATTAGATTGGCAGATAACTCGGATGTGTTTGTCTTTTTTTATCCACCGACTCAAAATAGCATTTGTGTTATCAGTACTCCCGTCATCTACGATAAGAAGTTCGTAATCCTTAAAATATCTCGGTAAGTCTTCAAGACTATCGCGAATGACCCAATCAATAGTGTCTTCTTCGTTATAGGCTGGAATGGCAATTGTGATAGATGGATAGTTTCCTCGAATAAGCATATGTGTATTATAATAGCACTATGCAAGAATTTGTAAGGAAAATAGTTCAAGTAATATTTGACCTATTTCTTGGTAAGCATCAGTCTGATGACAGGGTGGTTAATAAAATAATTGGTCTTTACCAAGATGGTGGGTTTACTGGGATCTTCGCCAAAATTCGTTTTTGGGATGCGCCATATATAGAAATGGAAAAAATGATAGCCAAAAGAGGAAATATTGTGGATCTTGGGTGTGGGGACGGAATATTCGCCAATTTCTTAACTCTAAAATCAAAAAACCGAAAAGTTTTTGGAATTGAAATAAGTAATGAACGGTTAAAACATGCGGATAAAAAAATACCCAACGCAAAGTTTCTGGCCGGTGATATTACCAAGTTACAAATCCCACCAGCAGATTCAATTCTTTTGGTCCATGTTTTACATCATCTTTTGTCATATCAATCTCAAGAGGAATTGTTATATGTTATTAAGGCTAAATTGAAAAAAGGTGGACAACTATTAATTGCTGAAGTTGAACCAAATTTGTCTTTTAAATATTTAGTTACTTGGTTTGTCGATCATTTTTTGGTACCCTGGCTATTTGAAAAGAGATTCTACTCCCCAATATATTTTCGAAGACCGATAGAGTGGAAAAAATTACTCACAAGCTTAGGTTTTGTTTGTAAAGTGATAACTGCAGAAGCAGGTAAACCCTTTACGCATGTTATATTTGATTGCAAACTAGATCCATAACATGGAAAAAGAAACTCTTGTTATTATCTCTGGTTTACCCGATGTTGGTAAATCCACTTTTGCAACTAGACTAGCGAAAGAACTTCAGTGGACGTTTTTGCAGATTGATGATGTTATTGGACCAAAGCCCGATAATCCAGATATAGCATTTTGGGATTCTAAAGTCGCGATTTTGCTTACTCTTGTCGAAACTCAATTAAAGCTTGGTCTCAGCCTAGTGGTGGAATCAGTTTTTATGAATATGGACCGTAATCATATACAAAACTTAGCAAGGAAATACAATGCGTGTTTTATTCCTATATATGTTTTTATATCCAACGACGAAGTTTGGAAAGCGCGAGCTGAAGACAGCACTGACGATTGGGAAAATATTCGACACCAACGAAATCATTTTAAAAAGTGGGAGCCTGATACGGCCCTATTTATTGATTCGATTAATCCTGTTGATCAAAACTATGCATTGATATTGGGTTTCGTTAAAAACAGGGGCATGGGGCTTAAACCCCTGCCGACGACACCTCTTGTTTCTGGTAGATTTCATATTTTTGATAAATAGTGTTCTTGCCACATTTGGCCATAATTAGTTTTCATCATTTTCTTTACATTATTTATTCCGACAAGTTTATACCAGATGTCATAATAAATCTTGGCAGCCCAACGCAATATAAATAGAAAAGGGGATTTACCATCAAACATTAACCACTCCATCTTGGGTCCCAAATGCCGAAGCCACATTTCTGTGCCCATGACAATATTAGATTTATTAGCCGGTACAAAATGAAACAAAGGTAATTTGTCGCCTACGACTTTAGTTAACATTGATCCAACGCCAACTTTTTCGGCAAAAACAATATGTTTGATCTTTTTGGGATCTAACCCCATGACTTTAGCAGCCGTGGTGTCAAGAGAAACCCGGTCTGGAGAAGCAAAAATATAACCCACTTTTCTGGGATTACCAGTTTTGGGACCCTGACCTTCCATACCAAATAGTCCGTCCATGATGGCAAATGTAATTTTCTTTTTGAAAAAATTGTTCACATCGGCAATTGCCTGATGCAAAACCATATGAAAATTATGCCTCAAATCGTGAATACAACCCCATTGGTTTTTAAGAGCGCCGGTCATACTGGAATAAGAATGGGTTTTTAATACTGGGACTGTGATGATAGTATCGGCTTCTAAAAGCACTTTGCTGATTTTCATTTTATGTAATACTAGAGCTTTGGGAAAGAATACATCTTTAAATTCAGTTTGACTTAGATTCACAACCGTCGCTCCATATTTCTTAACCATGTTCTCGATACCTTGAATTTTAAAAGACAAATCGGCTCTTACTATTGCAGCGGTATCGGTATCGGCAATAGTTATAGTTTTTGGTTTAACTTTCTTTGACGATCTTATCGTCCTGAGTATTCCCTCTATTACCATGGGTGTGGTGGTGCATGATGGATAAATCTTGTCCCAGACAACATTAACTTTTAGGACAATATTTTTACCATGAATATATTTTTCCCACCCAGCTAGCTCCATGGCTTTCTTGACAGCTTTGAATACTACTTTTGGATCGGTAGATTTTTGATTAACTTTTATGCAAGATACTACGCTCATAAATTAGTTTTAAATATTGTAAAATATTCTTGATAATTTTAAGCCCACTACTACCTTTCTTTTTACCATAATCATAAACGTATGGCACTTCGGCAATCTTGGGTTTAAACTTCATGCATTTTATCAGAAGTTCGGCATTTGCGGTAAAGAACTTAGTTTTGATTAAATTTTTCTTGTAAGTTCTGATTAGTTTTCTAATGATTTCCATTTTGTAAGTTCTATAAAAGATAGTGTAATCTTTAACCTCGGGATATGGAAAAAATAGACTCATTACAAAATTTGCCGATCTACTTAGAAAAAGTCTTTTGAGTGGGAAATTTACATAGCAACCCCCGCCTTTATAACGAGAGGCGATCACAACATCAAATCCTGATTTATTTTGTTTTATCATTTCCAATAGTAACTTTGGAGTTGATGTACCGTCGCCCTCTGTGATTGCTACGATATCTCCCGGTTTTCCATCTTGATTGATTTTGTAAAGTCCAGTTTTGAAGGCTTCGGCTACCCCCCTATTAACCTTGTGATCCAATACACATACTGGAAGTTTTCGACTCAACTTCTTAAGAATGTTCAGACTACTATCTTTACTACCATCATTTATCAAATAAAAACGATGGGGATTTTTTTTTAATATTTCGTGTATATCCTTCACACAGCGACCGATATTTTTTTCTTCGTTATAAACTGGTATTAATATGCGGATCATTTCTTAATGCCGACCACAAGTGTTTGCCCGGCAAACGGCCTTATTGCCTGGGGAATCTTAAGATATAAGTAAATAATAATCCTTGAAATAGGAAAAATGCTTTTTGAAGTGTATGGCAAGAAACGCTCAACCATTTTTGCTACTTTAAATCCGGTCAGATTAAGAAGCTCCAAAAGGCTTTTGGTATTCAAAGCAACTTTGTGATCTATAAAATCCCAATATGCTTCCTTTATTAAATTAATATTTGGTTGCAATATCAAAATTTTCCCCCCCGTACTTAACAGGCGATAGGACTTGTTTAATACCGCTATCACATCATCTTTGGAGTTTAGGTGCTCTAAAAAATTACTCAGTATAATTACATCAATTTTTCCTTCATATTTTTGTGGTATTTTTGAAACTTCTATATTTAAAACTTGAACATTTTTATTGGCATATCTTTTTGTATCTGGATTTAGATCAACAGCAATTTTATGTTTGCAATCAATCAGATTTAATAATTCGCAGCGTCCAGCACCGATATCCATGACTGTGTCATTATTGTCAATAAATTGTTTTAGAAAGAAATCGTAGATACCACTCCACATAATTTCCCGGCTTACTTGTTCTGCTTGTGAAAATCTATTTTTGTAAAGATTAGTTAAGTAATTCATAAGTATGATTCTCCTATTATATGATAAACTTTGACAAATGGATAGGAAATCAATGGAGGAAATTTTAGGTAGGATTGAAGAATTGCAGTTTTCTTCAAATTTTGACTTGATAGTTGGCATTGGCAATGGGGGAATTGTTCCTGCGTATCTTATGCATTCTTATCTTAGGCTTCCACTAGAATTTATTTGGATTAATTTTCGTGACGAAAAACATAAACCAAGAGCTCCTAAACCAATTCTTACCAAACCATTAAATTTTGACGCAAAAAACAAGAATATTCTTTTGGTTGACGACAGATCCAATTCTGGAGCCACTATTGCCTTAGCGAAAAAAGTATTAAACGATGCAAAGAGGATAAGCACCTTTGTCGTAAATGGAAAAGCTGATTACTTCTTGTTTAATGAGAAATGTTTTACAATGCCTTGGGACATTTCGGGATAATCTACAAGTTATGAATCACATCAAGAAATTATTGCAACCGATTTTGTTAATAGGATTAGTTTTTGTGGTTTGGGCAAGAACCCTAGGACAGACACTCTGGGCTGACGGATTTTATTTTTTTGACTCTGGACATCTGGGGTTGCTTGAAAATAATAAGTGGCTACATTCAAATGCTTACAATATTGGATCTAGGGTCATTCACGAAATGTTGATTCCTGTTTTTAAAGACAACATGAGTCTTTATTTATTGTTTCAGATAATTTTTTTGGCTATTCTCACCATCCTGATTTACTATTTTGTTCTCAAAATTACTTCTGACAAATTGATATCATTTAGTACTGGGGTAATCTTCTCTTCAAATTATGGCACTGTTTTTGAGATGATGGCAGAAGGGCAACTAAATAGATTTATTGATCGGGTACCCAATTTTTTGCTTTCGGTCTTGGGAGCTATCTTTCTAGTAAAATTTATCAAAGAAAAAAGATTATCTAGTTTAGTTCTGTCGTATATATCATTTTCGATAGGAGTCTTTTTTGGACACTATGCGACTTTCTTTCTTTCTTTTTTTATTTTTTACCCGATTATCACACTCTTCGATGTCAAAAATATCACAAGATCAATGTTTGTTGGTATACTTATTGCGGTTTCATTTGTCAGTATAAACTTCTCTATTACTCACAACTCGGATCAAAAATCAGATTATTTTTCAGTTATGCTTGATGCAAGTCAAAAAATTATTGAAAAGACCTTTTATCAGGTTCTTCCGCTTGTAATTCCAATTGACGCTCCAAAAACTATAGCCAAATATTGGCCAGGGAAGATTCAGGTATATCCTCAAATTAATATAGTAAGAATGCTAACGATGTTGACAATGTTGATAACCGCGACAGGTGGATATCTCATTTACCGAAGAGATCTTGGTTTGTTTAAATTGTATTTAGTATGCATTTTATGTATTTATTCAGCAACAGCAGTTATGTTAACCTCAGATCCATTTAGATTTGACCCATTTAAACGATTTGAGGGCGGTAGACTTTTATTTATTCAATCAATTTCATACTCTATTGCGTTATCAATATTTTTAACGACTTTGTTCCAGCAATGGAGAAAACCAGTTAAATTTTGGATGTTGTTTTTCTTGGCAATATTTATAACTTATAATTCAGGACTAATAAATAAAGAGATAAATGCAGGCCAGTATAGATATAATGGTATAAAAAAATATTTTTCTTACATAAAATCACTATGGCCAAAGTTCAATTCAGAGTCAGTTGTGATATTGATTTCACCCCATCTGATAGCATCGAGTAGTTTTATAAATAGGTTTTATGGTCCTCCATATGTCAAATTTGTAACTGACCCAGTTGAGATACAACCGATTTTGAAATTAAATAAAAACAATGTATTCGTCTTAGATTATGATTACGAAAGAACCAGCGACGGTTATTATTTTGCCGATAGAGGTAAGGTCGTTGATTTAACCGACTCCTATAGACAGGGAAAACTTGATTTGCATGAATAAAAAAATAATTCTCATATTAATAATTGCCGCCGTCTTACGTTTTGTCGGTATATATCCAGGACATGATGCCTATCATTCGGATGAGCCAATAATTTATAGTTCGGCGTTAGAAATGGTTCTAAAAAATACACTAGATCCGGGGAGATATGATTATCCACCGGTTCCTATGTATATTAATTATTTTTTATACCGTGCATTTTTTATTCCGGTGTCATGGATTAAATTTTATGCACAGCGGATTCCGGAGGTTTTAGACGGATTGGTACAAATTAACATGGCGCCTTTGGAAGCCAGACGCACTCTCTACACCTTCATAATAGGAAACAGGGGAATTAATGTTATGTATTGGTCAAGGATTACGACAGCGGTATTTAGTTTAGGCTGCGTATTATTAACATATGTTTTGGGTAAGAACATGTTTGGCAAAAAGGTTGGATTGATATCAGCATTTCTATTAACTTTTAATTTTAGGCATGTACTTAACACGCATATTACTCTTCCTGACATATACAATGCTTTTTTTCTCTTGTTGGCCTTTATTTTTTTGGAAAAACTGTGGAGAAATCCCAGGAAACTTAATTATTTATTGAACGGGGTTGTTTTGGGAATATTCTTTTCGACAAAGTACCAAATATTTCCTTTGATATCGTTTGCTTTAGTCCATTGTATGGTAAACATTAGGAATATAAGACACCTCTTTATTTCTGGGATGGCATTTTTATTAACAATATTTGTTTTGAATCCTTATTTTTTCATAAATATCGAACAAGCAATGTATTGGCTTACGGGGGTATCGTCTAAATATGGGTTTGGAATTGCGAGGTTAAATCTTTATCCCGTATCCTATTTATATCATTTTGATTGGGGACCAGTCATTAGTATCTTATTTATTGTGGGAGTAATTATTATCCTTAAGAAATATTTTCATCAGGCTATAATCCTCTTATCATTAATAGCCCCTTTCCTTTTTGTGTTCTTTTATTATTCAAACGGAGGATTTTATACCAGAAACTTTATCACCATTACACCATTTGTTTTGCTATTTGCGGCCGTTGCCATCTCGGTTTTGACTGAGAAATTGCCCAAATTATTTTTAGTCGCAACTTTAATTTTAGCGGTATTTGTTCCCGGGAGGAACGCTATCATTTCAAGCTGGAATTATACAAAGGAGTGGAATTACAAAGTATTGTCAAATTGGCTATGGAAAAATGTAACGCCGGACATGACCATCGCTTCACATCCGTTTGATCCTCCCACAGGGGCCCCAGTGTTTAAAAGAACTGAATTTGAGATAAGTGGTAGTTATTCTATGGCCGAACACCTTGAGAATGACGCTCAATACGGCATTATCAATACCGGTTGGGCTGGCAATCCATTTTATGGTTGGATGGGGGGATATGTTTGGAATAAACCTCTTGAAACAATGCGGAATACTTTTCATGGTTTAGCTATTGAAGAACAGCTTAACTATCGAGTATTTGTAGTTTCAAAACCCTGGCAATCTCCGGATAATGGTCTCGTGGTGGTTAAGTTTCCTATTTGGCCAAAAGTAGAATTCAGGATAATAGATAATAAATTTAAGATTAAAGGCGGGCATTTATATAGAATTACTGGGGATCTAAAATCTAGCCGATTGCTGGGTGAGAGAGAACGAGATGGATTTATCCGGGCGAGTTTTTATCCTGGAAACTGGAACGCCATTTCGTCGAGGGTATGGGGTAATAATGACTGGATCAAAAAAACAATTATGACTAGAGCACCGGACACTGCTACAGATTTGACGATATCTCTACAAGTTGAGAATAGTGCCTCCGGCGTGTCGTATGAAATGAAGAATGTTAAAGTGGAAGAGTCTGTAGAAAAAGTAGAAAATATCACATTGAGTAGTCCCTATGTAAAGGATGAAATTTATCCTGATTTATTATATCCTAACTCACATGGCAATCTTTAAAAAACATTATCTATTGTTTTTAACTTTAATAGTTTTGGTTTCTTATGGACAAATCTTGGGAATGTATGTTTGGAAGGATGATAACGCTGTCTTTTTTAAATTTACTCATATTAACGAGCGGGCAGGTTATTTGGGAATAGGTCTTTTGGGAAGTCAACCCTACAAACTAACCGTTACCCCCTATTGGTTTGTTTACAAATTATTTGGTACTGATAACTTGATTCCTTATTATACATTGGCCTTGGGCTTTTATTTGATTACAACCTTAGTGGTTTATCTCACATTTAGGCGGATATTTTCCGAGAAAGTGAGTAAAATAGCATCCTTTCTCTTTTCTTGCGGATATATTGCTTCAGACGGGTTTATGTGGTTGACTACTTCAATAACTCAATCTCTCAGTATTATTTTTGTAATGGCGGTTTTATATTTTTATGAGAAGTGGTATTGGCTCGCTCTTGGGTCGTATTTTCTTGCCTCTTATTTTAATCCAGCCAGAACCCATTACTTTATAGTAGTGGTTATACTTTTTGAGTTTTTATATTTCCTAAAGAAAATCAGTTTTTCAGGGGTCTCCAGATCGTTGCTACGTCTAGCTCCATTTTTATTTATCTTTTACAAATACATTCTTTCTGGTGATAGTAGAACCAGTGAACCATTTTTTGTACTAAAGGAGATTTTGTCTGGAAAGATTAACTATCTTTATTCCTTTATTACTAGTATTGGCCAAATTGTCACTTCGGTCTTTACAAATTCAAAGATGGTTTCTATTGGAATCATTGTAATTCTTAGTTTGATTGTGCTAACTTTGTTTGCAAAAGGAAAAGAGAAAAAAGATTTTATATTTTTATCTGTTTGGATGTTTGCGAATATTTATGCTTTTTCCTCATTGGAACCATTTAGTGCATATCCTGCGACAATAAGATATCTAGCGCATTCGTTTATTCCACTAATTGGCATCTTAGGATTAATTTCTGAGAAGAGCAGGCTGGCCATGATACTCGTTGTGGCTTGGGGATTGATAAATCTATCAAGTTCGGTAGGTTATCAATACAATATCTTAAAAGACAGAAGTGGACCGGCCCGTAGATTCTATCAAGATCTTAAGGGTGAACTTCCAAGTATCCAAAAAGGTGACATAGTCTATGTAGATGTTGCAGATGATGCTCGGGGAGCATACGGGGCCGCTTTTACGGTTTCGCAAATGCCGGAAGAGACGGCGCTTGCATGGCGGTATGGATTGGATAGGTATGATTTTAGTCTGGAAACAGAATTTGGTAAATTGGTCAGTAAAATTAAGGAGAATAATTTATCTCTAGACAAAATACACACTTTTTTCTATTCCAAAAATAGCTTGATAAATACGACAGAGATAGTCAGAAAGAATCTAAAAGAGGGATCTTCCCCGGAAATTCTTACCAGTTTACAAACATCTTTCTTAAGTCAAACGCCAACTATTTTGGAAATGGAGATTGTGGCTACTGCGCCGAAGATGGTAAACAACGCTAAACCAACCAATAATTCAGTAGCTAAAAATATCGATTTGAGAAATCTGGCCTTTGCATATAACAAAGAAATCCGCCAGATCAGGGAAAATTCTACGGTTACCGTAAGTAGTTTTTGGCAAGATGATATTGGAATAAATGCAAATGATAATAATGTGGAGACTGTTTGGAGACCAAATAGGGTGGAGTGGAGCACAGATGGGGGATATCTGATTCTGGATTTAAAAGAGATAAAAGCAATAAGTAAGTTTGTCTGGGTCAATGCCTATCCCAATAATACTCCAACCCAATATGATATCGAAGTTTCGTCTAATTTAAGAGATTGGGTGAAAGTAGCTCAAAAGAAAAATTCACAAAAATTGGAAAAAGAGGATATTCAAGTTGTTGAATTTACCTCTAATCAAGGAAGGTACATAAAAATGATTTTAAAAGACTCATTAAACAAAGATGCTCCGGGTATCGCCGAGATCTGGGCAGTCCCCAGCGAATTTTCCAAGTTACCAATAGTTGAGGCCGAAAGATTCTTGGTAAACCCTTTTGAATTTGTGCCGGATATAGCAAGTTTTACCAATTCTCTAAGATGGCTCGATAATCAAGGTTTGGTCTCGGTCTGGTGGAAAAATAATAAAATTAATAAATGGGAAACCTCACCACTTGCCCGTTATCCAATTATTTACGATGGGTGGTCTCATACCTATAACTTTTTAATTCCAGCCGGAGGAACTATAATAAGCGGAGTTAAATTAGATAATCCCCAAATTCCCGGAGAAATAGTCATCAAGAATATTAAAATCAGACATCCTAGTATAAATGAATAAAATGCCAAAAATATCAATAATCATTCCTCTATATGTAATTTGTGAACGTTTTTTTGAGGATTTAAAGAAATTTGAAAATTTAAATTATTCAAATTATGAAATACTAATAGTTTGTGACCGCCAGGTAAGAATCGATATACCCAAAGCCAAACTGATTTTAACTGGAGTAAAGAATACAGGACCTGCCGAAAAACGGGATATTGCCCTTACCAAAGCCAAAGGAGAAATATTGGCATTTATTGATGATGATGCTTATCCGGACAAAGATTGGCTGGAGAATGCCGCTTCTCATTTTCAAGATAAAAATATTGCCGCTGTAGGAGGCCCCGGAATAACCCCCCCCGAAGATCCATACTGGCCTCAGTTAACAGGCTTGGTATATAGCTCGTTTTTTTGCGGAGGGTTTGCAAGACACAGGTTTATTAAAGAAAAGCCTAGATTTATTGAAGATTATCCGGCATACAATCTCCTGGTGAGAAAAGACATACTAAAAAAGGTTGGCGGATATGGATCAAACTTTTATGGTGGGGAAGACACTTTTTTATGTCTAAAAATTATTGAAAAAGGATTAAAGATATTTTACGATCCCAAGGTGACAATTTATCATCACAGACGTCCGCTTTTTATTCCTTATCTTAAACAGATATTCAATGTTGGTGTGCATCGAGGATATTTCGCTAAAGTTTTCCCCCGGACTTCCAGAAGACTTTCGTATTTCATACCTTCAATTCTATCCATAGGTTTTGTCTTGAGCTTTATTTTTTTCAGAGCGGAGTTCTTTATCCTCTTTCTGAGCTTTCTTTTGATTGGCTCACTGTCTGTTATCGAACAAACAAATCCTCTCAATGCCTTAATTGTGGGATTTGCCATCATTTCGACACACCTTTCTTATGGTACGGGATTTATAAAAGGTTTGTTTACTAAGAATTTAACAAGATAGCATGATTACGGTTGTCATTCCAACTTATAATTCACAAAAAACCTTAAACAAATGTTTGGCCTCTATTTTTAAACAGAGTTTTCCCATAAATAAGTTGGAGGTCATAGTCGTTGATAATTATTCTCAAGACCAGACGCTAGAGATTGCTAAAAAATATCCTGTAAAAATCTTAATGAACACTATCAAGGACAATCTGGTGAGTAAGATGATGGCACTGAGAAAGGCAAAAGGAGATTATTTTATTTACTTTGATTCAGACATTGATCTGGTGGGAGAAAACTGGTTTCAAAAGGCTTTAAAACCTCTTCAAGACGATCCAAAAATCGTAGCTTCGTTTCCAAGGTTTGTAGCTACATTTGCCGATAATCCCTTAGTGCGTTATTTATCCTATGATTTGCTCCAACGAGACCCTATCTATGAATTCTTTTCGCCTTCAATTGAATCAACTGTAATTTCTACAAATTCAAGATATTCTATTTGCGAATACAAGACCGAGCGAATTCCTCCAGCAGGATTATGCCTGTATAGAAAACAAGCGCTATTGGCGGTTTGGGATATTACAAAAGAAGACCGATTTCTAGAATTGGACAATCTGACTCGTCTGGTAAACGCTGGATTTAAATATTTTGCCTATGTTCCCCAGATTGGCATTCACCATCCTTTTATCAATTCAATTTTAGATCTTTTGAAAAAGAGATTAAGAAATATAAAAAGAAATTATCTAAATCAGTCAACCCCCAGACTTTACCGGTGGTTTGATTTGAAAACTCCTCTGGGTATTACAAAAGTAATCCTTTGGGTTCTGTATGCTACCAGCATAGTTTTGCCACTAGTTCGGGGAATATATAAGAGCATTAAAAATAAAGACTGGGCCTGCTTATATGAACCCATAATAGTCTTTGCCGAAACCTGGATTATTATTCTGGGGTTCTTCTGGTACTCCATTATATGAAAAGCGATTTTAGACATAGATTTGAACTCGCCTATAATCTTATTTCCATCAAGACTAAATCTTTATTGGACTACGGTTGTTCTGACGGGTCATTCTTATTTGCCATCAGGTCAAAATTGCCCAAAGCTAAACTATATGGCTTCGAGATTGACAAGCGAAAAATTAACCCTAAACTCTTTCAAAAAAACAAAATAAAAATTATATCAAGTCTTATTCAGGGTAAACTACCGATAAGATTATCCAGTTTGGATTCGGTGGTGCTACTTGAAGTTTTGGAGCATGTTCCCGATGAAAAGAATGTAATAGACGAAATTTACAGAGTACTCAAACCCGGAGGAGTGCTTTTGCTGTCAACCCCAAACAAGGGGTTAACGGAAGTTTTTGATGCCGGCAATCTTAAATTCCGTTTTCCAAAATTTCACAAATTTCTTTATCAAAAGGTATTTAGACAAAAAAATTATGAAAGTTTGTATCAGACAAATAAGTATCTTTCCGGGGATGTCTCAATCCAAAAACATATGTGGCACAGACACTACAACATCTCGGATATCCAAAAACTATTGGGAAATAAATTTAGGATAGAGAAAGTTAATTATTATGGCCTTTTTTATCCTGTATTAGCCATGATTTACCAAGCCTTACTCTGGAAATTTAAATTCAGATCCAAATTATTTAGCAGGTTAATGTTAAAAGACTCGAGAACGAATTTCGGACCATTTTCCTATTCTATTTTTCTAGAGAC
>Ga0209541_10008929_pt1 | contig 16370 bp, 8 predicted proteins | sample RifCSPlowO2_01_FD_184027 | JGI IMG/M metagenome (GOLD analysis project Ga0209541, IMG submission 184027) | Groundwater microbial communities from Rifle, Colorado - Rifle CSP2_plank lowO2_0.1 (SPAdes) (version 2) | ecosystem: Environmental > Aquatic > Deep subsurface > Groundwater | place: Rifle...
GTTCAATATGAATCGGCTGATGGCCAAGCTAAAAGAACATCGGCTTCAGGCGCGGCTCATAGCGGCACTTATGCGGCGGAATTACTAAGAGACAATAACGACAGGATCTGGACCTATGAAAAGCCGATCTTTGATTTATCAGCCGGTGATATTTATATTCTTTCCGGTTGGATTAAGACATTAAGTATGCCTGCCCATCGTGATATAATAATTGATTTATATTTTTTTGATGTTGCTTTAGGAAAAGGACAACTGATTTCAGAAGCGGTTTTACCGGACAATTCAACTGCCGGCGTTTGGCATCGGCTGGAGAAAAAATTTACCGCCGAAAGGGATTATACCGGCGTCCGAGTCAGATTATTGGATAAGTTGTCTGGCAATAGCGTTTATTTTGATGATGTTAAATTGGAAAAAGTGGCCGAAGAAACAGCCTCGGCTTCATCTTATACTCCTTATAACCCCAGCCAAAGGTCCGATGCTCAATTGGCCTATGTCAAGAAAGCGCCGGCTTATTATAATTGTTATTTGACTGATGACGGCAATTGGCCCAAAGATTTAGATGAACTCCAAGAGGTTATTGCCGGCCGCGACACAGCTTGCGCCAATTATTCCAGCGTCTGCATCAGCAGCGAAATGAATTGCGAGTTATACACGCCGGCTAATGGCGACCCGGCGGTGCCCGGCACTATCACTTCGGCCGATGTCTGTCCGTCAGAGTGCGCCGGCTACCAGGTCTATCAGCGGGAACCGACCAATTTCACTTCTGCCAAGTATGAGCAGTTTATCAATAAAAGCCCGATTAAGACCTGTTCGGTGGCGGCGGTTGGCTGTGATGAATTCACCAATTTAGACGAAGTTGAAAGAGGCGGCGAGGGCCTGGAATACTATACCCAGTTGCGTGTTTGCCAAAAACCCGACGCTTATAATGATGACCAAGCGACTTATTACACTTGGGAAGGCAATGATACGACCGGCTACCAGTTGAAAGTTTTTGAATTGAAAAAATCCACCCGCAGTAATGCGCCTTGCACCAATCTTAGCTATGATAATGGCGGTGGTAATTTCTGTAGTGACCCGACAGCCGGCGATGATGATAACGACGACTTACAGAATTATGACGACCCGGATCAGAATTCCGGCGCTTGCTTGTCAAGCGATCTCAACACCAATCCCGACTGCCGCGAATTATACGATACTAACGGTAATATTTATTATCGCTTGTTGTCGCGGGTGATTTATGTTTCTGACGATTGCCACCCTTATCGCCGCACCCAAACCCAGTCCAGCAGCGCGGAGGCGGCTAGCGATTGCCGCAATAATCAGGGCTACTACAATTCTTTCAATGAATGTATTTATCTGGCCATTCCCGGCCAAGGCAGTGTTTGTCCGGCCAGCTCCAAGGGTTGCCGGGAATACACCGGCAATCGGGGCGACAGTTTTATCAACATAATTTTATCCGATTTTGAAACCGGCGATAATGGCTGGCAAGGTGGCACGATTTCCGCTGAAGCCACCCACCCCGGCGGCAATTCGCTGACCAACGAACTAAACGACTCTAAAAAATTATCCCGCGCGGTTTTGGTGGGCCAGAATAAAATTTATACCGTCAGTTTCTGGGCTAAAGGTGCGCAGGATTTTGATTTGGATTCCGTCAGGTTTTCCGAGGCGCCAGCCAAGGACTCATTTATGACTTTTCTGCCTGAAGTAGTAACCACCAATGATCTGAAAATTTCTATTACTGATCAGTGGCAACGTTATGATTTGGGTCCGGTTTTTGTCACTTGGAGCAGTGCTATTGGTTACTTTAGCCAGAATTTGGAAATCAATATACCCAGCGGCCAGGTGCTTTACATTGACAATATCCTTTTGAAGGAATTACCGCAAAGCGTTTTTGCCATTGCCAATTCCTGGTTCACGCCTTATGCTTGCGATAATAATTTTGACACGCCCAATGGCAGTGGCGGCTCTCTTAACCCGACTAGAGACAATCCCGGCCAGATGATCGGTTGTCAAGAGTATCGCGACCGCAGTAATCAAACCTGGTTTTTGAAGTCCTTTGAAAACCTCTGCCGGGCAGATGCGGTCGGTTGCGAGGAATTGATTGATACTCATAACTCCGATTCTTTTAAGGCCTCAACTTATAACTCAACCGATTCTTCCAAAATAACCGTGCCGGCCGATGACCTGATTTATCTGGTCAATGATTCCCAATATGCCTGCAACTCGGCGGACAAGGGCTGTCTGGCTTATGGCTTGCCGACCATTAATAGTCAGGATGAGGTAGTGGGTTATGCCACCGCTTATGTCAAAAGCCAGCCGGACCGCTATGCCACTGATTTATGCCAAGCCAGCGCTCTCTGGTGCGAAGAATTTCTGGGCGCTAAAACCATCTCTTATTTCAAAGATCCCCGAGAGAGAGTTTGCGAATATAAAGCCCAAACCGGCGGCACGGTTTTCGCCTGGTATAAGAAAGGCACTGATGAGCCCTGCGATGTCACTTATCTGCAAACCATCGGCATCGGTTCCAAGGAGGAAAAAGTCCAGCCGGTAGGTTGGTTTAACAGTTATGGCGTGCCGGATAGCTATCATTGGCTGACCACCGACGGCCAAGAAGTCGGTTATGAAAACTGGGTCGGGCTCTGTTCCGCCAATCAGAGCGGCTGCACCGAATACCTTGATCCTCTGACCGCCATTTACAAAAATGAAATTATCAACGCCAACGGCGAACAGGATGTTGATGACGATGATATTTGGGACCATTGGGAAACCAATCCCGCCGGTGGCTTTTATCAAACTCTTAATCTTTTAACCCAGACCCTTTATTCCTTGGCTGTTGATAAAACGGACGGCGATAAATCTTATCTGGAACTTGATAATTCCTGCACTAACGGACTGATCATTTCACCTGATGGCAGTTTGGATATCGCCGGCGCTAGCGAGGCCACGCCCAAAGGCACTAACGGCCGATTTTACATCATTCCCGGTGAAGATGTTTCCACTTGCTTTGTCCGGATAGTAGCGCCCACCGGTCTTTTGACTGATGTTGAAGATTTAAGCTTAGTCCAGACCGGGGTCTATTACGCTTTATATAATAAAGTTGATTATTCCAGCTGCGGCGGCTTAGTGAATTACAATTCCGGCTGTGTGCTGTTCAATGATCGGGGGGCGATTAATTATTCTTCCGATCAAACGCTGGAACGCACCGTCAATTACCTGCTTTTTGACGCCGAGGCCACTTATCAGGAGCAAATGGTCACTAGCCAGACCCAGAACGCTATAACGCCGCTATCGGCTGAAACCGGTTTGGGCGATACTAATGTCATTTTGAAAGTCCAGCCGGACCGCACTTGCTATAATTGGCTTTATTGCACCACTTACGAGAAAGACGACCCCAATAGCACTGATCCCATTTATGGCAATAACGACCGTTGCCTGGATTTGGGCTTATGCGCTTCGGTTGACGAGCGGGGCGTTTGCAATAACTTCATCTTAAGGTCGGGCGAAGTGGCGACCGAAGAATATTCAGCCAAAGAAGCCAACAAGACCGGTTATGCCTATGTCGGTGGCACTGTCAACAACCAGACCATACCCGGTTATTTCCCTTATTATTTAATGAGACAATTTGGCGATTCCGGCTTAGTCACTAATGGTAGTTTTGAATCGGTGGTTAGAGATATTTCCGAGCCCATTGGCTGGAGCCCGGTAGAATCAACTGAAGGCGTTGATGTCGCTAAAGCCGAGGCCATTGGCTGGTATGATTACAAGTTCAGTTCCATCCAGGATGTGGCCGACAGTCCCGAGGGCTCCAGGTACTTAATGCTCAATTCTTTCCAAGAAGCGGTGGCCGATGATATTGATGTTTTTGGCGGAGAAATTTATATCTTGTCCGGCTGGATCAACACTGTTGATGTCAGTTATCCCGATGAAGATATGGAAATCAAGTCGCAAATCCAATTCCAGGAGCATAATAAAGACACCGGCTTATGGGGCGCCTGGCAGTTTTATGATGATTTGTCCCTTGAGGCTGGCTTGTCCTGGACTAAAAAAATGCACCAATTTACCACTTCACTGACCACCAACAAAGTGCGCTTGAAATTGAAAACTTTTGTTGATGTTAGAAACTGCAACGATTATGACAAAGGCAGCCGGTGTGATTTGGGCGGCAGCGCTTTCTTTGACGATATTTCCTTAAAGCCGGTTTTAAATGTCAGTGATAGCGCTAATTTGACTGACAAATATTTCACCCGCAGTTGCCGTCTTTATCCGGCCAGCAATTCCCTCTCTTGCCAGTATATTTACGGCGATAACCTCTATTACGGCAATTACGGCTTTTGCCTTTTGACCGACCCCAGCAATTCCAAGCAATGCCTGCAATGGTGGCCGGTTGACCAGTTGCAAGGCGAGACCTTAAGCGAAATCAGCGGTTATAACGACCGGCTGCCTCTTGATTATTGCGTTGGAAAAGACACTTTTAACGTTGATTTCAAGGAATCGGGTTCGGTTTTGACTTTGAGTTCCGATGCCCAGGATTATTTGGGCGGTTACTTTGACGAAGAAAGCGGCAAGAATATGAATTTTATTCCCATTGCGGTTGATGATGATTACCGCACTTTATTCAGGTTCCCTTACGTGGACAGAATAAAGTTGACGGCGGTTGGCGCCGGCTACGCTGATGGTTTGGGGATAGCCATTATGATTCCGGTCAGCCATGACCTGACTTATGATTTAGAAAAGCAGGAATGGGACGGCTGGGCGGTCTTGCCGGTTTGCTTGGGGGTCAGTTCGCTGGCGATTTGCATTCCGGTGCCTATTCCTTATGATATCGCTGTTGGCAACGGTGGAGAAATTATCAGCACCCTTACTAGCACCATCAATAGTTATCTTTCTATTGGTATCGGATTTGGTCCTTTAATGGGCTTAAAAATTATAGATGATGTCCACGACAGCGGCGTTACTGATACTGTTGACGATCCGATTGAGGACTTGGACGGCGATATTTTGGGAGCCGCTTGGTTTGTTGAGTCATCGTCTGAAACCGACGCTGTTGGCGTGATTATGAATATCAGTGGCGATTTTGATGTCAGTTATTGCAATAAACTAACGCGGGTGGTCAATTCTTCCGGCGCCAACAAGGCCTACGCCAATCGAGTGTCTCTGGGCTCGGGTTTTATCAATGAAGATGTTTATGCTCGACCGGATACTGTGCCTTATCCAAATGATACAACCCCGGGCAATTATTATTACAGCGACCCCTTTGATTATTATGACTTTTTAGACAGCATTGATCCGAATTATTATAGTGATGCTTCTTCTTTTGAACTTGATTTTGCCGGCAGCTGGGATGGCGATGTGCTTGACGATTGGGTTGTTCGGTTAAACTCATTGGGGATAGTAGATATCAGCGTTGATGGTATTATTGAGACAATTATCAATGTTATTGATAACACGAATTCTATTTTGCAAGATTATATTGCAGAATATCATGATTTTTTTAATCAAGCCATTCCCGGCGGTAATTCTACTACCGCTTTGGAGACCTCTACTTACCAGTCATCCGACTACCAGCCGTTTGGCGCTTTAGTGCCGCCTGACGGCAGTTCCAATCCGGTCAACTGGACCAGCAAGGAAGGTCTTTACAATAAGCCCCTGTTCTATGAGCCGCCGCGCCTGGAAGGTTATGAAGCGCCCTATCAAGCCCGACTGGGTGAACTGCACAGCCAGGATGGTTTGGCGCAGTTATTTGCCCAAAGTTATGGCACTTGGGATTGGTCTTGGAATGATGACACTAATAAGAGCTTAGGCGGCTTTTACCAGAAAAATGAAAGTGATCCGGAATTCCTGTCGGTGCCCAGCGATGAATGCGAGCCCACTGGCACTGTCAGAGAATCAGCTACCAATCAGCCCTGCTACATTGCGCCGAAAATAACCGAGGTCCAGATAAACGATAAAAGTATTGGAGCGGTTATCACCGAGGGTATTGGTTTGGCCAAACTGGAATTTTCCACTTTTGTTGACCCCGACCAATTGCCGATTACCGCTTATGTTATTGGCTGGCAGGACGGCGAGCGTTCCAAGGTCAGCGGCGTGAATTTAAGAAACCGGACCAATCCGGATAATCCGTTCTTGCTCTATCACCTCTATGATTTCTGGAAAGTGAAGGAAGCGGTAGCCGATGACGCGAGCGGCAGTTGCAGCGCTGACACTTGCAATATTGATGTTAAGATAACAGTTTATGATAATTGGAATAAATCGACTTCAACAGAGGTTTCACTGACTATTGAAAAATAACTGTTATTGCGAAGCGGGAAATATGAGCTTGCCGCGTCGGTCGTTTCACTCCCTCCCTGCCTGTCGGCAGACAGGCTCGCCAATGACAAAGAGACTGTCATTCCGAGTCCCTCAATTACCTTCGGGATAAACTCCGCGTGGGAATCCCGTAGAATATGCTTGAAACCCTAACACGAGATCCCCACGTCGTCCGCCCCAGGCGGACTCCTCGGGATGACAAATGAAGTTAGCGCGGGAATCCCGTGTTCTACTATTGTCATTGCGAACGCAGTGAAGCAATCCCATATTAAGACAAATAAAACATTTTTAAATAATTTTTCCAATGTCTCCAAGAAAGAAAAAATTAATCAGCGCGGTTATAATAACAACGATTTTGTTGATAATAGTTTTTGGATTTGTTAGTGATGTTTTAGCTCAAGGTGCTGGAGTGTCTGCTGAAACTGGTCATTCAGGTGTAACTGGTGAAGTTATATCAGGTACATCAATAACAGGTACAACACCTACACCAGTTACATCAGAGTCAAAAACCGGCACCGAAAGCGCTATCGGCAATGTTGTCGGCTGGATACTGTTTTATATCGCCCAATTTTTCAGTTATTTGGTCAATCTTTTGATTGGAACTATGGTGGAAGTGGTGGCTTATAATGATTTCAACATTGATATGGTCAAGAGCGGTTGGAGTATAGTCAGGGATGTGGCCAATAACTTTTTTATTATCATACTTTTGGTCATCGCGCTGGGCAATATTCTGCGTGTGTCCCAGTACAATCGCCAGTTATTGCCCAAGCTCTTGGTCATGGCCGTTTTAATTAATTTTTCTAAAATGTTCACTCTGATTCTAATTGATTTTTCCCAAATAATCACTTTATGGTTCGCTTCGGCTATTAGGGAAGTCGGCAACCAGGGCAATATTATGCTTTACGCTCTCGGTTTGCATGATTTATACAATATAGATGCCAGTACGAAAGATTGGACAGATAGTATGGGTTTAAACGACCAGAGCGTTATTAAAGTAATGCTTTTTGCCATCATTTTATCGGTGGTGGCGGCGGTGGTACTGGCTATCATCATCATCATTCTGGTCTACAGGATAGTTATGCTCTGGTTTTTGGTTATTCTCTCGCCTCTGGCCTTTTTATTGACCACTTTTCCCAAGGGCCAGCAATATGCCGGTATGTGGTGGAGCGAGTTAAGCAAGTATTTGGTGGTTGGACCGGTTATGCTTTTTTTCCTCTATCTGTCTTTTTTTAGCAAATCTACTTTGGATATGTCTAACCCCAGTAAAGATACTACCCAAAATGACAGTTTATCTATAAATACCAGTGCGACCACTGTCATCAATGCAGTTTCCAATAAAATGAAGTCAGCGGAAGTTTTTGATTTCTTAATAATTATCGGCTTAATGGTTGGCAGTTTAATCATGGGCCAGAAAACCGGTGTGGCCGGCGCCCAATGGGCCGGTAAGGGTGTGGCTGGTTTGCAGAAGTGGGGCAAGAGAGCGACTATTGGCGCGACTACGGGCACGGTCGGCTTAGCCGGGCTGGGCGCTATGAAAACCGCTCTATGGATACCGGGGGCCAGGAAAGTGCCTGTTTTAGGACGAGCCTTGGGGCAAGCGGCTGATAAACGGGCTGTTCGGCTGGCCACCGCCAAGGCCAAGACCGAGCAAGACCGGATCACTACCCGGGCTCAAGCTCTTAAAGTTGATGGCATGGATGAGAAGCAGTTGAGAGAGTTGGCCAAGGGCGGCGATAAATACGCGCGCATTGCCGCTACCAGGACGATGATGCAGCAAGGCATGTTTAGGGATGATGATAAAGCCAATCGAGCCGATAATATCAAATTTATTAATGATACCAGGAAACTCCTGCCGCCGGAATTAGCCACTGCTTTTAATGACAACACTAAAAAATATAATCCCGGCCTGGCTCACGAAACGGTTTATAAAGATGACCAAGGTAACTTTAGAACTGACGCTTTTGCTTCTGATGTCAGAACCGGCAAGATCAAAGCCCAGGAAATGGTGGCGGCTTTGGATAAAACTCAAATTAGTGAATTGGCTAAAGCCATTTCTTCCAGTCCGGCTCTAAAAGCGGCCGGCCAGGATAATTTGGGCAAGTTCTTGCTTACTAATGTCAGTGAAAAGGACTTAGGCGAAATGAACGGCGAATTGACTAATGATTTAAGAAAGGAAGTTTGGAAGGGTGTTGATCATACTAGTTGGGAAAGACAGCTTAATGCTGCCGGTGAACAGGAAATCACCGAAGCTGGCAAGAAAATGCGTGATAAGTTCAATAAAGCCACTAATTTTAATAATATTACTCAGACCTTTGATACCACTAATAAGAGTGACGTGGAATCAATCAGGAATTTTGTGGCCAATAACAGCGGCGACATTGGCAAGAAGATGAAGAATATCACTGATGATTTTGTTGAGAGTTTTGGTGATCTGATCAATCCCAGCCAATTCAAAGACCAGGCGCCGGCTATTAAAGAAAAATTGCAAAAGAGCTTTGAAGCGGTGATTAATAAAATTAAAGAAACCGACATCACTGCTACTAATAAGAGTCAGTACCAGAAAAAGATTAAGCATGCTTTAATGTCCGGTGCTAAATTCCAAGAATCTAATATTGATGATCGAAAAGCCTTGGTAACTAATCCAGTTACCGGAGCCACTTCAATGAGAGAAGTTAATTTTTGGAAGAGAGACATACTTAAAGGTGTCATGGAAACTTCCTCGGTTAAAGACGTGGAAAATATGGAAACTTTATCTGTTAGTCCGACCCAACTACAGCTGGCTGGAACTCATATGAATGTCAATGTCATTAAGGGTTTGAGCGTTTCAGCTGATGGCAGCGTTTTGGCTAGTAAAGTTGCTAATGAAGTAAGAAGGCAGGCAGTTGGTAAGCTGCCAGCTTCTGATGAAGCCAAGAAAGCCGACAAACTAAAAGACATCTAAAGTTAATTACCAATGCCGGAAGAAATTCAAAATATTTTTGATGATGTGGTAGAACTGAAAAAAGCCAACCCCTGGCTTAATTCTTTTGCTTTGACTGACAATGAAGTCAAGGAAATTATCAAATTAATCTCTCGGATTATTTTAGGATCGGTTAAGTTAGATAATTTTTTTCCTGAACTAAAAAAGGTAGTCAGAAAAGACGAGGGTCTGGTTAAAAAATTGGCCTTAACAGCCATAACTAACAGATTTTTGCCTCTTAAAGAGCAATTAGGTGATGTTGAAGGATTGCTGACTAAATTAGGAGGTTCTATGGAAGCTGTCAGCGAATCCATAAAAACCCAACCAGAAATTAATAATCAGCCGGTTATTTCTTTTTCTCCCCAGGACGATGAGGAAATAAAAAAAATCATTTCGGCTGTTGACGTGGCCCGGCCAGTTTATGATTACCACTCTTTAGCCGAATTAATCATGGCGGAATCGGGCTATGATGTTAAAGGAGATGAGGTTATTTTTGGCCGTTTTAAAAATATTATCGTAGCTCGGCTAAAGGATGTCAGAGATGAATTGGAAACTACCGAGGCCCTGAAAAAAAGCCGTAAAATCGGCGGTCTGGATTTGACCGAAGAAGAAGCCGGGAGAATAATTTCCCTCATCAGAGACAAAATCGGCCAAGGTCTCTTGGACTTGACTAAGGAAAAGCCGGCTGAAGCCAGAAAGGCCATAATATTTCCAGCCAAAAAGCCGTTTGTTAGGGGTAAGATCACTCTGGCAGCCAAAAAAAGAGAGTCCAGTGTCAGAGAGGAACGGATCGGGGAAGAACTTGAAGAAACGAAAATAAATAATTTGTCCAAAGAACAACCTGAACCAGTCGGGGTCAGAGCAACTCCAGAAATAATGGAAGAAGACGGCTTGCCGGTGATAAAATTGCCGCCGGGCGGCGAACTGCTGGCCAAACCACGGTTTGTAAGTCAAATCATTAACCAATTTCCCCAACCGCTGAAGTCGCCAGCCCAACCTAAGTTCGTTACAGAACCAGAAACCAATTTACCTTCTCCCCAGCCGCAACCCCAAATCAGGCCGATCTCGCCGCCTAAAGTGATGCGTTATGGCAAGCCGTCGGTTGACGGTGTCAGGGTTGAGCCGATTTTAGTGGGGCCGGTGGAAGAATTGGGCATGATGACACTGATCAATTTTCGTCGGCTGGGCGAAACGCCGCACCAAGCCATTGCCAGAATCAAGGAAAAAGTTGACTTGCTGGAAAAGGACTCATACGCTAAAAAATTGGCTGGCATTGAGGCCTGGCATAAAAGCGAAGTCAACAGGTTTTACCGGCTGTTGGGCCAAGAGGGGCTAAGACAAGGACGCAGCATTGATGATATAATTAATGAACGACTTCAAGGAAACAAACCAACTTTATCGGTAGAAGAATTTAATTCGGTGATGGAATTGAACCGCAGTTTGCGCTACTAAGTAGAAAGTTATCAAGTTATCAAGTTATCAAGTATAAAGTTTATAATTGAATGGCGATAAAAAAGTTCGAAGATATAATAGCTTGGCGCAAATCTGGAGAATTAACTGTTCTGGTGCATAATAATTTTAAGAATTTGAACGATTATTCTTTTAAAAGTCAGATTCAAAGAGCATCAGTTTCTATTATGAATAATATAGCAGAAGGATTTGAAAGAAATACTAATAAAGAATTTAAAAACTTTTTATATATTGCTAAGGGTTCTTGTGGAGAAGTGAGATCAATGTTGTATCTGGCCTTAAAATTTAAATATATCTCCAAATTAAATTTTACTGAATTATATAATAAATCTTTAGAAATATCTAAATTATTGTCCGGTTTTATTAAAACTTTATAAACTTTCAACTTTATAAACTTTATAACTAATATATATGGAACAAATTACCGTGCCGCAATTTTTGGATGTTGAAGACAGAATCATCGGTCCGATCACGGTCCGCCAGTTTATAGAAATACTAGTCGGTGGCCTGATTATTTTTATTTTTTATAAATTATTTGACTTTTCTTTGTTTGTCGTAGCCGGCCTTTTGGTTTTTGGCCTGACTGTGCTTTTTGCTTTCGTTAAGATTAACGGCCAGCCCTTCCACAATTTTTTGCTTAATTTTATAACCACCCTGAAAAATCCCAAGCTGAAAATTTGGAGAAAAACCGTCAGTGACCAAGAAATAAAAGCCAGTTTGAAGAAACCGTTGGAACTGCTGATAACAGCTCCCAAGATCAAAAGGCAGGCCTTTGACGCTTCCAATCTTTCGGAACTGGCGCTGATTGTTGATACCGGCGGGGTTTATCGGGGCGAGGGGATTGTTAATCAAATAAATAAATAAATAATAAAGATTAATAGTATAAAGTTATAAAGTACAAAGTTTTTAAAGTAAGTTATCAGATTTTAATCTTAGTGAACTTTTAACTTTATACTTTATAACTTTCAACTAAACGAATATGGCCAGAAAAGCGACGAAATCAACACCCGCCACTCAAAGTTATATGACTATTTCCGAAATTAGGGATGACTCGGTCATTATGAAAGATGGAACACTGCGAGCTGTTCTTTTGGTGTCCAGCATTAATTTTGCCTTAAAATCCGAAGATGAACAGAATGCCATCATTGCCGGCTATGTGTCTTTTTTAAATTCTTTAGACGGCCCTTTGCAAGTAGCCATCCAATCGCGCCAGCTTAATTTAGACGATTATTTATTGGCTATTAAAAAAGCCGAGCAGGCGCAAACCAATGATTTATTAAAGCTCCAAACCGCTGAATACCGCAAATATATTTCCGAATTAGTCGAACTGGGTGATATTATGACCAAGCGTTTTTATATTATTGTTTATTATAATCCTCTCTCCAATAGGAAGAGGGGCTTTTGGCAAAGGACCAGCGATGTTATCTCGCCGACCAAGCAGATTAGCTTGAGTCAGAAAGAATTCGCCAGGCGCCATAAGGATCTTTTCATCCAGGTTGATAAGATTGTCTCCGGTTTGTCCGGCATGGGACTGCGAGCTTCCATACTTAACACCCAGTCATTGATTGAATTATATTATAATACTTATAATCCGGTAGTGGCCGCAAGCCAAAAAATGGTTGAGGTCTCACAATTGCAAATCGAGGCCTAATTTTTTATCTTTTTAGGTTGTAGCTTTTTAGGGATTATTTATAAATAAATCCTAATAAGCTAACCAGCTAATAAGCTAATAAGCTAAATAAAACATGTTTGAACCAAGCCAATTGAAGAAGTTAAACCGGTTACTGCCAAAAGAGCAGGAACAGCAGCAATTCTTGACTGCCAAACAGAGGCAAGAAATATTGGCGCAAGAAGTGGCCACCGCTAAAAAAGCCATAGAAGAAGAGCGGATTTACCGGCGGGGAGTGGTTTCCATTCGCGATCTGATCGCGCCGGCTTCACTGGAAGTGACCAGTTCCTACATCAAGCTGGAAGATTATTTTGTGAGGACTATTTTTGTCATAGAATACCCAAGGTATATCAGCGTTGGCTGGTTTGCTCCGATTATCAATATGGATATAACCGCTGATTTAGCTGTTTATTTTTATCCAGTCAAGGCCTCAATCATCTTAAAGCAATTAAAGAAAAAGGTGGGAGCGCTCCAAGCCGGGTTGATTTCTGATGCCGAGAAAGGCGCGCCTCGAGACCCCTTAAGGGAAACCGCTTTAAGGGATATGGAAAAATTAAGGGATGACCTGACCCAGGGAGTGGAGCATTTTTTCCAGACCGCTTTGTATATCACTATTTATGGCCGGAGTTTAGAAGAGTTGGACAATATCTCGGAAGCCATAGAGAATACTCTGGGCTCGGCTTTGATTTATTCCAAACGCGTTTTCTACCAGGCCGAACAGGGTTTTAATTCAACTCTGCCTTTGGCGGCCGATGATTTGCAGATTTTGACCAATATGAACACTTCGCCGGCGGCCAGCTCTTTTCCTTTTGTTTCTTCCGACCTTACTTCCGATAGCGGCGTTTTATTTGGGATCAACCGGCACAATAATAGCTTGATTTTATTTGACCGGTTTTCTTTGCAAAATGCCAATTCGGTGGTTTTTGCCACTTCTGGCGCGGGCAAGTCGTATGCCATCAAGCTGGAGGTTTTGCGTAGCTTGATGTTTGGAACGGAAATCATCATTATTGATCCGGAAAGGGAATACAAACATCTCTGCGATGCCGCCGGCGGAACTTATATTGATGTTTCCCTCAACTCGGAAAGCAAAATAAACCCTTTTGACTTACCTCGTTCTATTGGCGAAGACGCCCGGCCCGATGATATCATCAGGGGCGCTGTCATTACTGTCAAGGGCTTGATAAAATTAATGATTGGCGATATCACGCCGGAAGAGGACTCTTTAATTGACCGGGCGCTACTGGAGACCTACGCCAAAAAAGACATAACGGCGACCTCTGATTTGTCCAGAATTGAACCGCCAGTTATGCAAGATTTTCAGGAGATCTTGGAAGGTATGGAAAACGCTGAAAATATTGTTTTACGCCTCAAGAAATACACCGAGGGGACTTTTGCCGGCTTATTAAATAATCCCACCAACGTAGAAATGAAAAATAAGCTAGTGACTTTCAGCGTCAGGGATTTGGAAGATGAGTTAAAGCCCTTGGCCATCTACACCATCGTTAATTATGTCTGGAATGTGGTCAGAAGTGAAATGAAAAAAAGGATTTTAGTGGTGGATGAGGCCTGGTGGCTGATGCAGAGGGAGGACTCGGCTAAGTTTATCTTCGCTTTGGTCAAGCGTTGCCGGAAGTATTATTTGGGAGTTACTACTATTACCCAAGACGTCAATGATTTTCTGATTTCTCCTTACGGCCAGGCCATTGTCAATAATTCTTCGCTCCAGCTTTTGATGAAGCAATCGCCAGCGGCCATTGATTTAGTCCAGAAAACATTTTTACTGACCGAGGGTGAAAAATATCTGCTTTTGGAATCTGGTGTAGGCGAGGGCATATTTTTTGCCGGCGCCAAGCACGCGGCTATCAAAGTCGTCGCTTCTTATTCCGAGGACCAGCTGATTACTTCTGATCCGCGCCAATTATTGGAAATTGAACAAGCCAAGAAAGAATTCGCCGAATCGCTGCAGAGAGAACAATAGTATTAAGTTGTCGCTTTTTAGCTGATGAGGTCTTATTTAGAAAGACAATATTAAATAAATTCTAAAAAGCTAATAGTCCTGCCGGCCGGCTTGTCTGCTGTAGGCATGGCAGGCAGGTGAAAAGCTAAATAATATGGATAGAAAAAAAATAATTATAATTTCTTTGGCGGTTATTGTTTTGCTGACCCTGGTTAGTTTATTTGTTTTTTTTAGTCCCTTTAACCGGCAGCCGGCTGAAGTAGTTAAGACCGAAGAAAAACTGCCGCCACTAGCCAATCAAATTAAGCAATTGCCGCCGCCCAGTCCCCAAAGAGTGGCCAATGAACAAAATTATCCTCTGGGCCTGGAGCAATTCGCTCTGGCTTACGCCGAGAGATTTGCCAGTTATTCCAGCGATGCCAATTTTAAGAACTTAAAGGACTTAAAGCTGATTTCTACTCCTAAAATGCAATCGTTCATTGACGATTTAATAGCCGCTTCCACCCTTGGCTCTCTTGGCTATGAGGCCGCCGCCGCTAAGGCCTTAAATAGCCAGCTGGTATATTCCAAGGATGATAAAGCCCTGATTGAAATATCGCTCCAATTGACCAAATTCAGCGGCGATCGATCCCAGCCGGTGACCGAATATAACCGGCTTCACCTAACAAGTATTAAAGTTGGTGAACAATGGCAGATAGATGAAGCCGAGTGGCAGTAAAATAAGCCAAATCATTTGGGATATTTTATTTCCCATTAAATGCCTGAGCTGCCACCGGGCAGGCGAGTGGCTTTGCGCTGACTGCCTGGCCAAAATAAAAATTTATAGCTATTATCATTGCCCGATCTGCGGCCAGGAGAATAAAAATGGTTCGGTTTGCGGTTATTGCCGGCCGTCATCTTTTTTGGATGGATTATTAGTTATGCTGGAAAACAATCGGTTGACCAAGCAGCTAATCAATCTGGCCAAATACGATTTCATCGTTGATTTGCTTAAAGGTTTGGAGCCGAAGATAGCAGAGTATCTTAGGAGGAATCTCTTTTGGAGGGATTCTTATGTTTTAGCGCCGATTCCACTTCATCGGAGAAAATTTTTAGAGCGTGGTTTCAATCAGTCGCAAATAATTTGCGAGGTTATTAACAAAATAAAAGGCAATGAAATTAATAATTCATTGCTTGAAAAAATAAAATATCATCATCCCCAAGTTGGTCTAAGCGCCGATAAAAGACGGGTAAATATAACTGGCAGTTTTAAAATAAATCAGAATAATTCCGGCGACCATGACCGGACTATTATTTTAGTTGATGATGTCTACACTACCGGCTCTACTTTAGAGGCCGGCGCTAAAGAACTTAAAGCCAACGGCTACCAAAATGTCTGGGGACTGGTCTTGATCAAGGGGCAATAGTGATAGTCCCTGGTCTATTTTTAAGTGGTAGCTTGATTATGTTATAATAAAATACAAATAGACGTTATTTTTTTGTTCCCATTGTTTTTTAATAGGATTTACAAAATACTTTTTTTATGCTAAACTGCCTTAGTCATCTTGGAATAAGGAGAGGTGGCAGAGCGGTCGAATGCGTCAGTCTTGCCCGCCAGAGGCGGGTCCGTCTTCGGCGGAAAAACTAACAAGTATAACATATGTCCTGTATTTATGTAATATATAGTAATTCAATTGGTAAATTTTATATCGGTTCCAGTCGAGAAGATAATAGTCAGAAACGTTTAAATTCCCATAATTCTGGAAAAACTAAATCCACTAAGTTTGGTAGACCGTGGCTACTAATATTTGAGGAATATTATAATAATTATTCAGAAGCTAGAAGAAGAGAGTTGTTTCTAAAAACCGGTCAGGGTAGAAAGATAATTAAGGAGAGGTGGCAGAGCGGTCGAATGCGTCAGTCTTGAAAACTGAAGTCCCTTCACGGGGACCGTGAGTTCGAATCTCACCCTCTCCGAATAAGCGAAGTGAGTGAGGAGAGGAGCGAGCCAATTGCTTGGCTCGCGGGGG
>Ga0209541_10008930_pt1 | contig 16366 bp, 19 predicted proteins | sample RifCSPlowO2_01_FD_184027 | JGI IMG/M metagenome (GOLD analysis project Ga0209541, IMG submission 184027) | Groundwater microbial communities from Rifle, Colorado - Rifle CSP2_plank lowO2_0.1 (SPAdes) (version 2) | ecosystem: Environmental > Aquatic > Deep subsurface > Groundwater | place...
CGCCTCGGTTGTTGCGCCTGTTAAAACATCAGTCATTTTTTCAACTCCGCCTGCAACAACAACATCGTGCAGCCCTGATTTAATTCCCATGTACGCAGCGCGGAGCGCCTGACCGCCTGAATTGCAAGCGCTTTCAATTCTCATTGCAGGCATCGGGGTTAATCCAGCCTGGTCCATTGCTAAAGAACCGAGATGTTCCTGCTTGATAAATAAGCCGCCGGACATATTTCCGCCGAATAATCCATCAATTTTTTCTGGTTTTATTCCGGCATCTGCAATTGCTTTTGTTCCTGCTTCTGTTATCAGAGAGCGGAATGAGCGGTCCCACAGCTCGCCAAATTGTGTTAATCCAACGCCGATAATTGCAACTTCTTTTTTAAAGGCCATATTTTTCTGAGCCCCTGTGCCCCTGATATCTGAGCCCCTTCATTTATTCCTCACTCAACCTAATTTTTCCGCGGAACTTTGCATAGGTTCCATAGTCCAAGTATTTTTTGCGGTTAATGTAATTCATAACTGGGTATCCTCGCTTCTGCGCTTTCGGAAGTTCTTTAGTTGTCCTAAGAACAAACGAATCTGAGCCTGCGCCGCTTCCGTAAGAAGTTACAAGAATTCTCTGCCCTGGCTTTGCAACATCAAGAACTGCTGCAAGTCCCAACATTGAGGCTCCTGAATAAGTGTTTCCGATTTTTGGAACCAGCAATCCCGCAGAAATTTGCTCTGGCTTAAATCCAAGTTCCTTGCCTGCAACCATTGGGAACTTTCCGTTTGGCTGGTGGAAAACAACATGGTCAAAATCAGACGGTTTTGTTTTTGTAACCTCAAGAATTTTTTTAGTGCAGCTTACAACATGCTTAAAATAAGCCGGCTCGCCTGTAAACCTTCCTCCGTGCCGCGGATAATCAGCGCCTTCCCTTCTCCAGAAGTCAGGAGTGTCTGTTGTATAAGATAAAGTAGCATCAAACTCTGCAATTACTTTTTCAGAGCTTTTTCCAATAATAAAAACTGCTCCGCCTGCTGATGCTGTGTATTCAAGCGCATCGCCTGGCGCGCCTTGAGAGGTATCTGCGCCGCCAGCAAGCCCATACTTTACCATATCGGATTTTACCAAACCCATGCAGGCTTGGACGCCGGCTGTCCCTGCTTTGCAGGCAAATTCCAAATCAGCAGCTGTTAAGTTTGGAGTTGCGCCAATAGCTTCTGCAACAATTGTTGCAGTTGGCTTTACAGCATAAGGATGGGATTCAGAGCCAATGTAAATTGCTCCAATATCCTGTGGATTGATTTCCGCCATTGCCAAAGCGTGGCGTGCAGCCTCAACGCTAATGGTAGCAGTGTCTTCATCCGGAGATGGAACTGATTTTTCCTCAATTCCCAAACCGCGCTTTATTGCGTTAGCATCTGCGCCCCAAACCTTTGCGATTTCCTCGGCCTTTATGCGATACATCGGCACGTAGGCGCCATAGCCAACAATTCCTACATCCATAAGAAAGGTAACAAATGGAGGAGGGGGGTTATAAAGGTTATTAATTTTGAGAGGATAAATACTCCAGAAATAGTGTATGAAAAATTCTATATCTCCCCCGCTCTGGTTTGTCTAATACTCCTTTCCTCAATAGTTCCTTTATATACGGTGAAACATAACTTCTTGGCATATCCAACCAAGTTACTGCATCTTTGAAAGAAAATTCTAAGGTTTTTGCATTTCTTGCAATCTTAATAATAATTTCCTTTGCTTTTGGTGTAAGTGGATGGAACATTGGCGTAAAAAAATCCTGAGCAAGTCGATACGTTATCTTATCATTTGCCCTCTTTAGGATTTCTTTTGTTATGTGAGATTCTTCATCGTTTAATGAATCAAATAACAAATAACAGATGGCAACAAGTACGTATGGGTGCCCTTCACTAGCCTGTATAATATATTTTATAACTTCTTCATCTATACCAACTTTGGCGCTCGCCAATCTTTGTATTATATATTCTCTCATAGATTTGTTATCCAAACTCGTCAATCTGGAACAAGGGAAAAAACGGTTTAATGGGGAAAAAGATTCGGACATTCGCTCGGTAAAGTTGAGTTTTCCAGCAAGAACAAGACAGTACTTTGTTTCACTTTCTATTCTTTGAAAAACTTCTCTTAAAAGGGTGAATATGCCCTTTATATTTTCTAAAGATTCGGCTTCATCAATTAGAACAACGACTGCTGAAAAATCATTTTTCATTTCATCCCATAATTTTACCAATCTTTTGCGAAAGATTTCTTGAACTACTTGTTTTTTTTCAACAGTGAGGCTTATATCATTCCATTCTATACTTGGTTTGAAGGTAGATGTCCACTGTTGCAACTTGTTAAAACTATCGCCAAGCGGTTTTTTACTTAAAATCTCTCTCTTTAGATTTGAGGATATATAATCGCAGAAATCAGCCACACCAGAAATATTGTCCTCATAATTAGATATTCTCAAAACTAAACATTTTTCTTTTTTCGCAATGGATTCAAATTTAACAAGGAGTGAGGTTTTACCCATGCCCCTATTCCCAGTTATTGACATACACATCGGTGAACCATTAATTGTTTGAACCAATATTTTTTCAAATTCGCTGATTTCTGGTTCTCTCCCTACAAAAAAATCAGGTCTTGCGGGTTGAGTGGGATTAAAAGGGTTATATCTCATAACAAGATAAAAAGTATAGTAAGTATATATATTTTTCTATACTTCGCTAACATTTTATCTTTTGAATAATTTTACCTATGTTTGCCAAGATAGTAGCAAATAAAAGAAAAAGTGTGTTGAGATCTCAAAATAAGAAAGTTTTAATATAAAAGTGGCTTTCTAGTCTCCATGGACATCGAAACCCGCATTGATTTGCTCACTCGCTCCCCTATTGAAGAGGTTATCACCCAAGAGGACCTGCGGAAACTGCTTGAGACAAAATACAGGCCTTGGGCATATGATGGGTTTGAGCCTTCTGGGCTGCTGCACTTGGCAAGCGGAGTTATGCGCGCGATGAAAGTGCAGGATATTCTGGATGCAAAAGTTGGTTTCATTATGTGGGTTGCAGATTGGTTTGGCTGGATCAACAACAAGATGGGCGGCGATTTAGAAAAAATAAAGAAAGCAGGCGAATACATGATTGAGGGCTGGAAAGCCTGCGGGGTTGATACAAGAAAAATAAAAGTTTTGTGGACTTCAAAAGCAGTCAAGGATGACAATTACTGGAAAGGTGTAATTGAGGTAGCCAAACACACAACTGTGCAAAGAACAATCCGCGCAGGCACAATTATGGGCCGCAAAGAGGAGGAAATGCAGTACACTGCACAGTTGCTTTATCCGATGATGCAGTGCTGGGATCCGTTTTATTTCAACGCGGATATTTTACAGCTGGGAATGGACCAGAGAAAGGTAATGGTTTTATCCAGAGAGCTTGCACCAAAATTAGGAAGAGACCCGCCTGTTGTTATGGCGCATCATTTACTGGTTGGGCTGGAAGGGGCTGGAACAAAAATGGATGCGGCTGCGCAAATTGACGCCAAGATGAGCAAGTCAAAGCCAAAGGGGACAATTTACATTCACGATACCCGCGAGGAAATTACCGAGAAAATAAACTCCGCATTCTGCCCTGAAAAAGTTGTTGAGGGCAATCCGCTGCTGGAGATTTGGAAATATATAATATTAAGAAAATTCCCGAAAGGCAGGACAATTGAGCGACCTTCAAAATTCGGCGGAAATTTGGCAATTCACGAGTATAAGGAATTGGAAAATATATATAGAGAAGGCAAACTGCATCCGATGGACTTGAAAAAAGAAACCGCAGAAGCGCTGGATGATGTATTGAAGCCGGTTAGGAAGCATTTCAACAGCGGGAAGCCGAAGAAGTTGTACGAGCACGTTAAGGCAAATGTAACAAGATAATCGAGCCTCTTATCCAATCTCTAAACGTGCAAATACTTCATTTATCAACCCCATTACTGAATGCGAACTTAGATTTTTTATAAACGCAATATTATCATGCGCCACGAATCCGTTTTCGTAATTTCCAGAGATGTAGTAAATGTCTCCAGTCAAAACAATGCAATAATTGTTTTCAAAAAGCCCTTCTGCACGCAGGGCGTGCAAATCCTGGTTTATGCGGTGTTCGTCCAGCAGAGTTGAATCAACCATTCTAACTGCGAGCAAATCGTGGACTGCAACTGCGATTTTCTTAAGTTTTGGATCAGAAAGCGGTTTGGCCGCGTCTATAATATTAACTCCGACTTCCATGGATTCAGCGACCATTTTTAATTGCGTAACTAAGTCTTCCCTTTGCGTATCTGGGATTCCTTTAAGCGAAAAAACCAACAGACTCTTTGGCATAGCCAGTGATTATATAATATTATATATACAAATTACTGCGCGCCACAACCTTGGGGGAGTGGTCTAACTTGGTATGATGCGTGCCTCGGGTGCACGTGGTTGCAGGTTCAAATCCTGTCTCCCCCACCTTCTTACTATGGACGAGAAACAATTAAAGAATAAATTTTCAGAGTTAAAGAAATTAAGTGACTACGAACGCGGCAACTTCACAGCGGCGATTTTTATCCACAGCGTTTTGGGCAGCGATAGATTAACTAAACAGTTTGTAATTGATACTCTGAAAAACACGGCTTACGCAGTTGGGCCGATTATAAACTACTCTGGATTTGCAAATGGATTTTTTCTTGAAGTAAACGATACAGTTGAGTTTCTGGAAAAGGGTGGAGACATAAAGGAATTGAAAAAGATTGTTGAGGAAAAGGTAGGGAAGTGGGAATCAAGTGAAAAGAAATTCTTCTAAACTTATATTAACCAAAGGAAATTAGGCAAAACTATGGAAGAGCACAATGTCTACATTTTAGACGTGGATTATGAAATAGATGAAAAGGACAGGATGCCGGTTGTAAAAATATTTGGAAAAACCGACAAGAAAAAATCTGTTTTAGTCTTGCACAAGGAGTTTTTGCCGTATTTTTATGCGTATCCGGATCAGGCAAAAGTTACGAAAGTGAGGGAGGAAATTGAAAAAACAGATTACAAGGATAACGAGATGAAAATCCTGAAAACGGAAATTGTTGAAAAAACCATTAATGCGGAAAAACTGAAGCTTATTAAAATAACAACAAACAGCCCGCATAAAATTCCCGAGACGCGCGAGAAAATAAAGGACTTGCCGAATGTTTTGGAGACATATGAGTATGATATTCCGTTTTACAAGCGATATTTGATTGACAATGATTTGCGGCCGTTATCGTGGGTTAAGGTAAAGGGGAAAGAAGCAGGCGATGGGAATTTTGAGGTTGATTTGGTTTTGGAAGCATCTTCAATAAAGCAAACTGACCTTCAGGAAGAGCCGCATCTCAAAATTTTGGCTTATGATATTGAAATACTTGAGGAAAAAAACAAGGAAGTATTGATTATGATTTCCGCAGCCGGAAATGACGGGTTTAAAAAAGTAATTACAACCTGGCAATGGGACAAAAAGCAGAATTTTGTTGAGGTGGTGAAAGATGAGAAAGCGCTGCTTGAAAGATTTATTGAAGTTGTAAAGGAAAATAATCCGGATATTCTGGTTGATTATAATGGTGATGGTTTTGACATGCAAAAGCTCAGGCAGCGGGCAGAGGACTTAAAGGTAAAGCTTGGCCTTGGGAGAAATAACGCGCAGGTTATTTTTGTCAGGCGCGGCAGGGACACAAGCGCGAAAGTCAAAGGCCGCGTTCATATAGACTTGTTTGTTTTCATTGCGAACCAGCTGAAATTCATGCTGAAAAGCGAAACTCTTTCCTTGGACAGTGTTGCATCCGAGCTTTTGGGAGTTGGGAAAAAACAGCTGAAGTTTATAGAAATGAAGGAACTGTGGAAAAACAAAACAGACGTTGAACGAATTGCAGAGTATTCAATGTGGGACTCTGAACTCACTTTAAAACTGGCAGAACATTTGATACCGCAGATTTTTTCAGTTTCGCGATTAACAGGATTGACTCCGTTTGACGGCTCAAGGGCGATGTATTCCAGACTGGTTGAGGGCTTTTACATGAAAAAGGCTTTTGAGGATAATGTTGTCGCACCTTCAAGACCGCACGAGGAAGAAAGGGAAGCGAGAATGGGCTTTACAAAATACAAGGGCGCAATTGTGATTGAGCCGAAAGCCGGAATACATTCAAACATTTCTGTTTTTGATTTCCGCTCGCTGTATCCGTCAGTTATTGTTTCGCACAATATTTCCCCGGAGACTTTTGGCTGTTCGCACAAAGAATGCAAGGAAAAAAATTCCGTTCCTGATACAAATTACCACTTCTGCACAAAGGTAAAGGGATTCATTTCAAGGCATCTTGAGGATGTTCTAAAAGAAAGGCAGAAAGTAAAAACAGAACTGAAAAAGCACAAGCGAGGCACAAAGGAGTATATTGAACTGGATAATCTGCAGGGTGCGCTGAAAATCATTGCAAATGCAACTTACGGATATTTTGCGTATTTCGGCGCAAAGTGGTATCGCAGGGAATGCGGCGAAGCTGCGGCCGCGTTTGGAAGATATTATATTACGCAGGTTGTGGATTTGGCAAAGAAAAGCAATTTTGAGATAATCTATGGGGATACAGATTCTTTAATGGCAAGCTACCCGGAAGAGAAAAACATTGAGATGTTAAAGAAAAACAGCCAGGATTTTGCAGAAGAGGCAAATAAAAAACTCCCGGGAATTATTGAGCTGGAATTCCGCGGGTTGTATGAAAGCGGAATTTTTGTCACAATCAAGGGAACGGAAACAGGCGCGAAGAAAAGGTATGCGCTTTGCGATTATGACGGCCGCATAGAAGTGAAAGGGTTTGAAACAGTCAGACGAGATTGGTGCGAGCTTTCGCGCAGGATACAGAGGGAGGTTTTGACAATTGTGCTGAAAGAGAAAAAGCCGGAAAAGGCCTTGGAGCTTGTCAAGAAAACAATCAGGGAATTAAAAGCAGGCACTGTAAAGCTGGAAGAGCTGAGCACACTTGAGCAAATAACACGGCCGTTGGCAAAATATGAGCAGCTGGGCCCTCATGTAAAAGCTGCAATGAAGGCGCAAAAAAGGGGCAGGCCGATTGTTGAAGGAACTTTAATCAACTTTGTAATTACAAAAGGCAAGGGAAGCATAAGCGACCGCGCCGAGCCAGTGGAAGATGTTAAGCAGGGAGATTACGATCCGGAATATTATATTGGGCATCAGGTAGTTCCGGCAGCCATGCGCGTTTTGAGCGCACTGGGCTACGAGGATGCGGATTTGCTCGGAAAGAAACAATTTAAATTAACCCACTTCTAATATAGGGGCGATGGAAAGGGATGAATTTTACCTCAATGAGCTGATTTTGGCATTGGGAGTGGTAATTGTATTTCTCTTTGGGTTTTGGTATTACAGTGCCCTTCTTGGCAGCACAGCGCTTGCAAATGAAAAAATTGCAGAGCTCCAGTCTTCATGTTCAGAGCCAATTGAAAGAAAAAACGAATGCAATGTGATACAATCCACTTACAACTTTGAAAAACAGATTTTATGCAGTCCTGAATTAAAGCAGGCGGAAGAAAATCTTAACAGCAGGATACAGAGCAGCTACAACATAATTGAAATAAAGGAATTAATGCGGCCGGACCCTGTTGATGACGTTACTGAACTCGGCGGATTTTCGCTTGGCGAGTTTCAGGCCGGAAATGCCTACTTTAAAGAAATATCCGGAAGGAAGATGCAGATTTTGCAAAACATCGGGGGCATAGAAGCCTGCATCCAGAGAATGGACAAGCTGAGGAGCTACACAGACTGCGACATTAAAAATGCAGCGCCGTTCATCAATCCGGAAAACCAGATTGCGGTTTCTTATTTCAGGGAGGCAAGGGGCGCATTCAACGAGCAAAATTTTGTGAGGGCGATTTATTACACAACAGCCGCGATTTCATACAGCGGCGAGACAGCAAGGGATGCGTATGCTGATATAGTTGAAGGGTCACGTACACAAGGGTTAGTCTGCTAAAATGGCCAGAATAAAATGGGTATTTTTCGACATTGACAACACTCTCTTTGACAGCCAGAGGCTTGCGGCAGAGGCAAGAAAAAATGCTGTGCGCGCAATGATAAAAGCAGGATTGAAGGCAAAGCCGAATGAAGCTTTTGAGAAATTAATGAGTATTGTAAAAAGATATACAAGCAATTATCCGGAGCATTTTGACCGCTTGGTTGCTGAATATGACGTGGAAAAGGAACTGCGTGCAAAAATAATTGCAGCCGGGCAGGGCGAGTATCACAATACAAAATTCAGGCTGCTTGTACCGCTTGAAGGGGTAAAGGAAACATTGAGAAAATTAAAGCGGCGCGGATATTCGCTTGGGATAATTACAAACGGCCGAGCAGTAAAGCAGTGGGACAAGATAATCAGGTTGAGCGTAAGCGAATTTTTTGAGCCATCAACTGTTATTATAAGCGAGGATGCAAAAGCCGAAAAGCCGCAAGAAAGCATTTTCACTTATGCACTCTGGAAGGCAAAATGCCCGCCGCACGAGGCAATAATGGTCGGCGATAAAGAAGAGGATATGGCAGCAAAACATGTGGGAATGCATGTCATAATGGTCAGGCGCGGGCAATCATTTTCAGAAATTTTAAAACAGGTTGAGAGAATTGAAAAAGGAAGATAAAATAAGCAAGGCAGTCTCTATTTTGAAAAAAGGCGGGGTTATTATTTATCCAACCGAGACTGTTTATGGATTGGGCGCGGATATTCAGAATAAGGAGGCAGTTGACAGAATTTATGGGATTAAAGGCCGCGAAACAACAAAATCAGTTTCAATTGCCTGCTTGAAAGGGGATATTGGGAAATATGCAGAAATTTCTGATATGGCGAAATTCCTGATCGACAATTTTTTGCCGGGGCCTGTTACCTTGGTTTTGAAAAAGAAAGAAACTGTTCCAGAATGGATTACAGCAAGCGACTATGTTGGAATAAGAGTTCCGGAAAATAAAACAGTGCAGGAAATTCTGAAAAAGTTCAGGGGAGCAATTGTTACAACTTCTGCAAATGTTTCCGGAAAGAAGGATGCGACAAGCGGCAAAGGAGTAAGCAAGGAAGTAAAGGAAAAGGTTGATTTGATAATTGATGAGGGGGAAACAAAATATAAGGGGCCGAGCACTGTGGTGCAGGTAAACGGCAAAATAAAGATATTAAGGCATGGGGTTCTTGATATTTGGACTAAAGGTCGAGTGTGCTAATGGAACTTGATTCAAAAGTAATTGAAGATTACAAAAAAGCAGGGAAAATAAACAAGAAGGCAAAAGAACTTGTTGTAAAATTAGCGAAGCCAGGGGCAAAAGTTTTGGATATTGCAGAGAAAGTTGAGAAGCTTATTATTGATGAAAAGGCAAGGCCGGCTTTTCCTTTGAATATCAGCTTAAACAATATTGCAGCGCATTACACTCCGGACTTGGATTGTAAAATTGCGCTTGGGGATGACGATATTGTTAAGTTTGATGTTGGGGTTCAGGTCAACGGTTACATAGCAGACAGCGCAATTACAATTTCCACCAACCCAAAAAACGATTTGCACCACAAATTGATAGAGGCGTCAAGGGAAAGTTTGGAGAAAGCAATAGAATTGGTAAAACCAGGTGCGAAGATTGAATCAATCGGGGAGACAATTGAAAAGACAATGAAAAAGCACGGGGTAAAGCCCATTGAAAACTTAACAGGCCACGGGGTTGCGCAGTACACGCAGCATACTGAGCCAAGCATATGGAATGTCAAGCGTGCAGGCGCAACTTTGGAAGAAGGAATGCAGATTGCAATCGAGCCTTTTTCAACAAACGGCGCCGGCGAAGTCCACGATGACAAGGAAGTTCAGATTTTTGAGTTCATTGGGCAAATACCGGTGAGAATGGCAGAGGCAAGGAAGATTTTACATTTGGCAGAACACGAATTCGAGCGAACGCCGTTTGCAAAACGCTGGCTTGAGAAAGAAATTGGCAAATTAAGGCTCGGAATGGCACTGATCGAGCTTGACAAATTCAGGGCACTTTTCAAATATCCTGTGTTGAAAGAGAAAGGAAACGGGTTAGTGGCGCAGTTTGAGCATACGATGATAGTTCAAAAAGACGGCCCTTTAGTGACCACAATTTAGATGATTTTTTGAGTCAAAACCGATATGCGTCGCCACGATTAGGTATATAAACACAGCGGAAAAATAGGTATTAGTTGTTATAAAAATCTGGGGTAAATTACAGTTATGGCTCAAGAACTTAAACAGGAGATTCAAAAGCAAAACGGAACAGAAGAAGAGGTAGATGAGTCTAAGTTGCCCTTTCCGAATGCGCCGATTGTCCGCGTAATGCGCGAGGAAATTGACAATGACAAGATTATCAGCAAGCGCGTAAAGGAAGAAATGAACAAGTGGCTTGCTGAAATGTGCCGCGATATTTCAAAAGAGCTGAACAAAAGCCCGTACAAAAAAATAGAGGGCGATGATCTTTCAAGTGCAGTTGCAAAATACAGGCAGTTTGACGAGCTTCACAGGGAGAAAGAAAAGATAAAGCGCGGGCTGCAGAGAGTTATAGAAGACGTTAACGAGCAGATTTCGGATTTGGAAAGAAAAGAGTAAAAAATCTGTTTTTTTGTTTTAATTCTTAACCTAAGTACTTCGGTCTCTCAACCGGAACTGCAAGCGCTTTCTTCTTGAATTCCTTGAAAACGTTTTCGTAATATTTTTTCATCTCGTCATTCATTGTCGGCCTTATTGCTTCAGCACCTTTCTTAAAGTCAGCCATTTTTACCTCGGTTGCTTTCATATCAGAATTCCTTAGGGCGATCATTGCAGCTTCCCTGCAGACTGCTTCTATGTCTGCCCCGACAAAGTTTTCTGTTTCAGCTGCAAGCTTTTCAAGATTTACGTCTTTTGCAAGCGGCATCTTCTTTGTGTGAACCTTGAAGATTTTTAATCGCATTCCCTCATCTGGAATTTCCGTGTAAATATGCCTGTCAAACCTTCCTGGCCTTAAAAGGCCGGGGTCAATTATATCCGGCCTGTTTGTGGCTGCTATTATTACAACCCCATCTAACTCCTCCAAGCCATCTAACTCCGTAAGCAGCTGGTTTACCACAGTTTCAGTTACGTGGTTTCCGCTATCTCTTCCCCTAGTTGGGGCAATTGCATCTATTTCATCAAAGAAAATTATGCATGGCGCTACTTGGCGGGCTTTTGAGAAAATTTTTCTGATTGCGCGCTCAGACTCGCCAACCCACTTTGAAAATATTTCAGGGCCTTTTACAGAAATGAAATTGGCCTGGCTCTCATTTGCAACAGCTTTTGCTAGCAAGGTTTTTCCAGTTCCAGGCGGGCCGTATAAAACAATTCCCTTTGGCGGTTTGATTCCCATCTTTTTGAATGCTTTTGGGTTTTTAAGCGGCCACTCAACAGCTTCCGTCAAGGACTGCTTCATTTCCTCCAAACCACCAATGTCTTCCCACTTTACATTTGGAATTTCAACAACCACTTCACGCATTGCGGATGGAGAAACATTTCTCAAGCCCTCTGCAAAATCCTTCTTTGTAACTCGAAGCTCTTCTAAAAGTTCCTGGGGAATTTCCACGTCTTCCTCAATGTTCATTTTTGGAAGTATCCTGCGAAGGGCAGCCATGGCTGCTTCCTTGCAAAGCGCCTCTAAGTCAGCGCCAACATAACCATAACTTGTGTCTGCCAGCTCGTTTAAGTCAACATCCTGCTCGAGCGGCATTGCCCTTGTGTGAATCAACAAAACTTCCTTTCTCCCCTTTCTGTCTGGAACGCCAATTTCAATTTCCCTGTCAAATCTTCCGCCGCGGCGAAGCGCAGGGTCAATTGCTTCTGGGCGGTTAGTTGCAGCAATCACAACAACCTTCCCTCTGCTTTTTAGACCATCCATCTGGGACAGCATTGTTGCTACTACTCTTCTTTCAACCTCTCCTGTAACTTCCTCTCTTTTTGGGGCGATTGCATCTATTTCATCAATGAATATAATTGAAGGCGCGTTTTTCTCTGCCTCCTCAAAAACTTCCCGCAAATTCTTTTCAGACTCACCGTACCACTTGCTCATTAATTCCGGGCCGTTGATTGCAATGAAGTTTGCGTTTGTTTCATTTGCAACAGCTTTTGCTAGCAAGGTTTTTCCAGTTCCAGGCGGGCCATAAAGGAGAACTCCTTTTGGAGGCTCAACCCCAAGTTTTTCAAAAAGCTCCGGGTGTTTAAGCGGGGGTTCAATCATTTCTCGGACTTTGGAAATTCCGTCAGAAAGTCCGCCAATATCCTCATAAGTTACTTGAGGAATTCTTTCCAATTCTTTTACCTCAATTGCATGCGGGCTGAGTTCAATCTCAGTCATGTCAGTGATTACTGCAATTCCCTTCGGCTTAGTGGAAACAACCATGAGTTTTAATCCCGGAAATCCAAACATGGGACTGAATGATTCCTCAAATGCAGAAAACACGTCTTCAAACGGATCAGGTGAAGCTTTTCTGCGCATCCTGATTGGAGAAATAATATCGCCTTTTGTAACAGGGTGGCCCATCAAACTTTTCTCTAACCCTCCGCCGAGAATTTGCAACTGAACTCCTTTCTGTGCAGGAGCAAGGACAACTTTTTCAGCTTCCTTTACTTCTGCTTTTCGGATTTTAACTAAGTCTCCGATTCCTGCTTTTGCGTTTCTTCTTAAAAGCCCGTCCATTCGCACAACTCCGAGGCCCACATCGCTTGGATATGCCTTGGCTGCAATAGCGCAGGTTACGCGGCCGCCTTCAATCTCTGCGATATCTCCTGGAACAACTCCGACAGACTGCATTGCTTTAGCGTCCAGTCTAATGATGCCCTTTTCTGCATCCTCGGGCATTGCTTTTGAGATTTTGAGCTGAATTTCTTGTTTTTCAGTCATAGGAGTATAAGTTGCCTAACAATATGAGGTATTAAAAGATTTCTATGGATTTGGCGCCAGCTTTTTAACCATTTTTTCCACATATTGATCGCGCAGAGCCTCCAGCTCTAGTTCTGGAAACTCCTCCTCTATGAAGGCAAGGATTTCTTTCCATATGTTATTGTCAAATTTATTAGCGCCCAAAATTCCGCCGAGCAGGACAACATTAACAACTGTTGTAAGCGACATTTCCTTTCCTGCGGAAATCGCAGAGGCGCGGATGTTCATTAGCTCGTTATAGATTGCTTCGTTGAAGGTAATTGTTTTTCTTATCATTAATCCAGTATCTTTATTTCAGCAGCCTTTGCCTTAAAGCCGGCTTTTGCATGCGCGCCATCGCAATACGGCTTGTTGTTTGAATGGCCGCACCTGCAAAGGGCTGCCATTACGTTTCCATCTTTCTCAACCACATAGGGCCCGTTTTCGTTTGCTTTTACAGTTACTTTTACCATCTGAATCTTTGCACCAGTGATTCATAGATGAAAAGGTGATATATAAAGATTTCTATTAACTCTAGCGAGGGGTACAGAGTTAAAAAAAATATTTATATTGTTTTTAATACCCTCGGATTATGCGAATATTCCGAAAACCTGAAAAAAGATTAAACGAGGAATTCCTGAAAAGCGGAAGCGAGAATCTGGATTATATTTTAGGCGGCGGGTTTCCAGCCGGAGTTGTTGCACAAATATACGGGGAAGCCGGCAGCGGGAAATCAAACATCTGCATGAGCGCGGCGGTCAATGCTGCTTTGCGCGGAGAGGAAATTATTTTCATAGACACTGAAAGCAGTTTCAACAGGACAAGATTTGAGCAGATTGCAAAAGAAAGTGCAGTGGAAGTTGCTAAGCGGATTTATTTGCACAGGCCAAAAAATCTTGGCGGGCAAAGGTCAGCAATTGAAAAACTGGAAGAGATTGACAGGGATTTTTCATTAGTTATTATAGACTCGTTTGTGGCGCTGTATAGAATTGAGCTGAGGGGCGGCAGGGAGCAGATTATTCCGTTTGGCCGCGAGCTGGGAAAACAGCTTTCAGTATTGTCAAGCCTGGCGCGGGAGAAGAATTGCGCAGTAATTGTCACAAACCAAGTTTACGATTCGTTTCAAACTTTGGAAAATGAAACCTCTCCTTCTGGAGGTGGTGCAATGGAGTATTGGAGCAAAATAATACTGGAGATTGAAAAGCACGGAAAAGATAGGTTGGTTACTTTGAAGAAGCATCCTTTCAGGGAAGATGGGGAAAGCATTAGGTTGAAAATGGGATTGAGTAGATTACTAGAATAATTAGTAAAAGTATAAATACTAGAAAATCTAGTAATTAGATATGAGAACAATAATGACAAGAAACGGGCAGATAACAATACCGAAAGAGATAAGAGAGAAATTGGGGATCAAAAAAGGCACGCCTTTGCAAGTTAATCTAGCTGGGAATACTATCCTTATCATAAAATCAAGCCCTGAATATTGGAAGAACTTTAGAGGGGGGTTTTTACCAAAGGATTTTGAGGAAACCTACAGGAAAATTAGAGAAAGCGGGGATATACGCAAAAGATTCAAACAATTAGGAGTGATTCCATGAACATTCTTTTTGATACTACAGTGCTAATTGACCTAGAGAGAGAAAAGGAAGACACGCTACTGCTTTTGGAAAAATTAACAAATGAAAGATCAATATTGCTAATATCTACGATTAGCGTTTCTGAATTTCTTGCAGGAGTTTACCAAAGGGAGGACTATAAAAATAAACTAGGGATTGCAAGAGAATTTTTGGAACAGTTCAACTGGATTGACCTAAATGAGGTTGTTGCAGAAGAAACTGCAAAGCTTTTAGCTTATTGCCTTGTCACTAACAGGGAAAGAAAATATCAAGATATAGCAATTGCTGCAACTTTTTTAAATAGTGGAGCCGATTTTTTAATCACGGATAACCTGAAAGATTTTGATTTCCTGGAATTAAAAGGAAAGATTTATACTGCAAAGGAGTTTTTGCGCGCCCTTCGGGAAAAGAAGCTGAAGTTTGTAAAATAGTTGAAACGGGAGATTGAATAAACTTAAAGGTGCTTGCCTTTTCGCCGTTTTGCACGAATATCGTCTATGCCAATATGAGTTGCACCGCCAACACCACTTCTCAAAGGACGCTTGCAACTGGCGCAGACAACTGATTTAAAAATAAGCCCCTTTTTCTCAAAATTAGTGCCGTAACATTTCATGCAATGCACATAGCCCTTGCCAAACTGTTTTGATGCCCTTCCGGATTTTGCAGGAATTTGGAATTCCATAAAAGGTCTTAGTTTAATCAATATTTATATATAATTCAACGTTCAACTTTCTCGCTCGGGAGCATGGCAAACTTAAAGATAAGTCTTTTTGGGTTAGGACTGAAAAATCCTACAATTCTTGCTTCCGGGGTTATTGACAATACAGGCGCGATTTTAAAAAGAGTTGGAAAATTTGCAGGAGCTGTCACAACAAAATCAATTTCCCCGGAGCCGCGGAAAGGGCATGAAACGCCGACTATAGTTGAATTGGAAGAAAGATCAATGTTAAATGCAATGGGGCTTCCAAACCCAGGAATTGAGAATTTTAAGGAGGAGCTGAAAATTGCAAAAACAGGCGAAGCTCCTGTAATTTTAAATGTAGTTGCAAAGGACATTAAGGGGTTTGTGGAAGTTGCTGAAAAGTTGGGAAGTTTTGCAGACGCAGTTGAAGTCAATTTAAGCTGCCCGAATGTGAAGGGCGGATTGGAATTTTCGCAAAGCGCAGAAGTGGCAGGGGATGTTATAAGCAAAATAAAAAAAGTTACAAAAGTCCCGATAATTGCAAAACTCGGGCCGAATGTGAATTCAATCTCTGAAATTGCAAAAGCGGTTGAGAAAGCAGGCGCTTCGGGAATTACTGCGATTAACACAATGCCGGCAATGGAAATAGATGTTGAAACAGGAAAGGCAATTCTGGCAAATGTTTCAGGTGGATTGTCAGGGAGCCATTTGCGGCCGATTGCGGTTAAGTGCATTTATGATATTTACGGGGAAGTTAAGATTCCAATAATCGGGACAGGCGGTGTTTTAACAGGAGAGGACGCAGCAGAATTAATGATGGCAGGCGCAACAGCTGTTGGAGTAGGAACAGCAGTCTGGAATGAAGGCCCGGCTGCATTTCAGAGAATTTCCAAAGAACTGAATGATTTTCTGGACAGAAAAGGCTACAAGAATGCTTCTGATATAATTGGGTTGGCACATGGAAAGAATGTTTGAGATTACAAAGATTGCAAAAGAAAACTATCGCACAAGCACTTTCTTTTTCAAATTTAAAGAAATGGCAGAGCCAGGCCAATTCTTAATGGTCTGGGTGCCGGGCAGCAAGGAAATGCCAATGTCCGTTTCTTACAGCGATGGGAAGGAG
>Ga0209541_10008933_pt1 | contig 16364 bp, 25 predicted proteins | sample RifCSPlowO2_01_FD_184027 | JGI IMG/M metagenome (GOLD analysis project Ga0209541, IMG submission 184027) | Groundwater microbial communities from Rifle, Colorado - Rifle CSP2_plank lowO2_0.1 (SPAdes) (version 2) | ecosystem: Environmental > Aquatic > Deep subsurface > Groundwater | place...
ATTAAATTATGATAGCTTATTTGACTTGGGGAGTTGGATACGGACCAAAAATACTTGCACAAAAGAATGCACAGTCAGATGCACATACAGAGAAAATAAAATTCAGACGGCTTGAGAGTTTTGAAATCACTAAATGTGAACTTATAGAAAGCAAAAAAGAAGTATCTAACTTGAACGGTGAGTTTGAAGGATTAGTTTTGAATAACTGTTCTAAGGCAGATGTCGCAGTTGCAATCTGTTTCGGATTTTTCGGAGATAAAATGCTAATTGGAAAAGGCAAAGGCGGCACAATATCAGGAGCGGAGAAAAGAGCTCTTGGCGAAATAAATTATATGGCAAGAGAAAGAAAAATAGAATTAGATGGCGTAAAATTTCTTGCGGCTGCAGCGCCTAAGATAAAAGATAAGTTTGGATGCGCTGTTGTAGCTCTTGTGCTAAAGGATTAAGATTAAAAACTAATCTTCTGTAAGTATTCAAAGAAAAGCTGATGCTTTTCTGGTCTTGAAAATCTCGAGATTTTCAATATCATTGGGACTGTAGCTCAGCCTGGGAGAGCACGTCACTGAAGATGGCGGTGTCGCTGGTTCAAATCCGGCCAGTCCCACTTAATATTAAGTGGCCGCTATTGATAATTGCATTTTGTTTAATATAGCGTTATATTCTTTTTCTACACTCATCAAGCCGCTGTCAATAATTAAATCGTAATGTTCTGGAGATCTGTAATCATACGTATCTCCGTATAATTTTCTACCCATCATAACTTCATCTTTTTCTCTCGTTTCGAGTATTTGTTCAATACTTTCGCAATCTTTCCTAATGTATTTTGAGGACTTAAATGCTCTTAGCGCTCTAATTACGACTGGCGCTGTTACGAAAACTTTCAAAGTTTTGTCGCTGTAAATGTGAGCATATCTTGTGTCTGCTATTATTTTTCCTCTATTAACTAATTTCAAAAATTCGTCATTTATTTTTTTATTATCAGATATGCCTGTATTTTTCCAATAATCTTCAAATGGCACAGATATATTTTGTTCTTTATGACGCTCTCTCCAAATTTCCCCAATAGAAGAAGTCTTCCACTTTAAATCGATAGATAATTTTTTGGCTAAACCTGATTTTCCAGCCCCGGGCAGACCGGAAATAGCTATTGAATGATATTTCATGAAAATATGAACATAGATATCCTTAAAAATAGTCTTCTTGCAGTGCTTTTATGTTAAAACACAGCGACTTTGTAGAAATAGATTTTATAGGAAGAATCAAAGGCAGCCAGCAGGTTTTCGATTTAACAAATGCTGAAGATGCCAAGAAAAATAAAGTATTTGATGAGAAGAGAAAATACGAGCCGGTTGTGATATGCTTAGGAGCAGGCAAAATATTTCCTAAAATAGAAACTGCGGTGGAAGGTCATAATATCGGAGAAGAAATTACAGTAGAGTTGCTACCAGAAGACGCATTTGGAATTAAAAATCCTAAATTAATTCAGCTTGTACCGCTAAAAACATTCAAAGAGAAGGACCTCTCACCATTTCCGGGCTTGAGATTGACTGTCGATGGTGCAATTGCAACAGTTCGTTCTGTAACAGGCGGTAGAGTTACATTAGATTTCAATCATCCGCTTTCAGGAAGAAATTTAGTCTATACTATTAAGCTAAATAAACAAATTACTAAAGTTGAAGATAAAATAAAAGCTATAAGTGATATGTTTTTCAACACAGAAAGTATAAAATTTGGTGATAAGATAGAAGTCAAAGCTAAAGCCAAACCTAACGAGAAATTCATAGATTTATTCAAGAAAAAACTTGAAGAATTTGTGCTGGAAGCGAAAGGAAAACCGATAGACATCGCCTAATTTGTTGGCGTTATTGAAAAATTATTTCTCAGCAAACAAATCTTTATATACGTCGTAGAAGTCACTAACAATTAACAATTGGCTCGAGGTGTTAATGTTGGTTACTCTACCCGCAAATTTTGAAAGCAGTGTAGTTTCTCAGGAAGATGAGGAACTTCATAGAATTTTAGCTAGTAAGAAAGCTAGAATAAAAGTAATAGGCATAGGTGGAGCGGGCAACAATACGATTAATAGAATTTTTGAGATAGGAATAATTGGCGTAGAGACAATCGCAATAAATACAGATGCACAGGATTTAATAGCAACTGTAGCCGACAAGAAAATTTTAATTGGAAAGGAATTGACTGCTGGTTTGGGAGCTGGCTCAGATCCAAAAGTTGGAGAGAACGCTGCCAAAGAAACAGAATCGGACATAAAAGAAGCTCTTAGAGATTCGCATTTATTATTCATTACATGCGGATTAGGCGGAGGTACTGGAACCGGCGCTGCTCCAATAGTTGCAGAAGTCGCAAAAAAAATGGGTATACTTACAGTAGCTATTGTAACAATGCCGTTTACTATGGAAGGTTATGCAAGATTTTCTAATGCTCTAGAAGGCTTAGAAAAATTAGAAAGTAATGTTGATACTCTTATTGTAATTCCAAATGATAAATTATTGGAATTAGCCCCAACATTGCCATTATCTACTGCATTTAAAGTTGCAGATGAAATTCTGACAAATGCTGTAAAAGGAATTGCTGAATTAATTACTAAACCTGGTTTGATTAATCTGGATTTTGCAGACGTAAGACAAGTTATGACTGGCGGAGGAATTGCTATGATTGGCGTAGGAGAATCTGATACCGAACAGAGAGCTAAAGAAGCAGTTGAAAAAGCGGTTCAGAACCCATTGTTGGATGTGGATATTGGCGGCGCAACTGGTGCCTTGATTAATGTCTCTGGTGGTCCAAATATGACTCTTGACGAAGCTAAGAAAGTAGTAGAAACTATTACAAGTAAACTTGATGACAAAGCTAATGTCATATGGGGAGCGCAATTGACTCCTGATTTACAGAGTTCAATAAAAGTTATGCTTGTAATTACGGGAGTAAAAAGTCCGCAGATCTTTGGTAAGAATAGAACTTTTAGTGATAAGAAGAGAGAAGACCTGCAGAATAATTTAGGTATAGAGTTTGTTGATTAACGCAATGAAAAGTCTTAACTATTATGGCAGTAAAGAAACCGAGCTTGTAGAGTCTGCACGTTATGAAATACGCCATGGATTAACTATTCCTGAAAAATATCTGAGACTTAACATCGTCAATGAAAAAGGCTTGAATGAGGATTTGTTAAAGCGTGATTTGGATTTTATAATAAGCAAAGCGCCAGTGAAAGTTCTCCCATTTCATCGGGACATAAATGGGCTAAAAGTTTCAGTAGTCAGAGCCGAAGTAGACCAATTTGCAAGGAAAGACGATGTGGCAATTCCAAGAACCGTAGATCTTCACACTAACTATTCGCTTGAGATGATAGAGCCAGATTTGTCTTATGAAGGCTTAGTTATGGTTCGAGCGCTGTCAACATATGTAATAGTTTCGTTTGAGATAAGGGAGGACAAATTTGGCTTTACACCAAAGGATTTCGTTGGTGTTAGAATTCATAGGTATGTCCTTTAGGCAACATTTTTAAAGTCACATTTTCCTGTCAGTGTTGTTATGGATACTAATCAACCTACGTCGGGCTCTCCCGACGGACAACCTAAAGCCGATATACAGCCGCGGGCACAACCAAAAATGGAACTAAAAATACCACAGATACCAAAAATCAGCCTGCCAAAAGTAGCTATGCTAAATATACCCGCTGGAAAAGCGGGAACTTACATAATAAATAAATTAAGAGAGTATGATAGAGTTCTCAAAATTACTAAAAAACCTAGTTTAGATGAGTACAAAGCAACAGCAAAAGCAACTGGCTTGGGAATAACTATTATAGGTATAATTGGTTTCATAATAACAATGATAATACAATTATTGGGATGGATTTAATGGGATTATTTATCGTAAAAACAGCAATAGGAAGAGAAGGACAAGTTATGGATTTCTTGGCATCTAATACTAAAAAGATGCAAGGTGTACACAGTTTGATCTATCCTCATGGAATGACTGGCTACATAATTGTTGAAGCTGTCAATCCAGATGTAATTAGACATATTGCTGCAGGAGTTCCTTATGTAAAAGGTGTACTACGAACTCCAACAACTTACGCAGAAATAGAACATTTAGTTGAATTCAAACCAGAAACAATTGACGTAAATAAAGGAGATATAGTTTCTGTAATTGCAGGACCGTTCAAAGGCGAGAAAGCAAAAGTAGTAAGAGTGGATTTGCAGAAACAGCAAATTGTTTTGGAATTATTGGAAGCTGCAGTTCCAATCCCAATTACAATTGGTTTAGATTCTGTAAAAGTAATTACTAAAGCTGCTCAAGTAGCAGAGCAGAAAGCATCTGACGAAGCTCGACAGAAAGAGTTAAAAGATACTTTCAGTGACGAGGTAACAGAGTAATATGGCAAAACAGGAAAAACCAAAATCCTTTGAGATTTTGTTAATCTCGTTTTGCGGAGAAAGTTAGAATGGCAAAACAAGAAAAAGTAGAGTTGATGGTAACGGGTGGAAAAGCGAGTGCAGGGCCACCTCTTGGACCAGCTCTAGCCGGCAAGGGAATAAATATAGGTCAAGTAGTTTCTGATATTAATAAAAAGACTGGCGATATGGCTGGTATGACTGTTCCTGTAACAGTTCTCGTTGATATTGAAAATAAGAGTTACGATATAAAAGTTGGAGTTCCTCCAAGTTCAGCTCTATTAAAAAAAGAAGCAGAAGTGGAATCTGGCTCAGGCAAAGCTGGAAGTATGACCATATCAGCTTTAACAATTGAGCACTTAATAAAAGTTGCAAAAATTAAGCAGGAAAATTCTCTTGGAAATACTTTGAAAGATATAATTAAAGAATTAGCTGGTACTTGTGTAAGTTTAGGATTTGAAGTAGAAGGAATGCATCCAAAGGAATTTACAAAACAAGTAAATGAGGGAAAGTTTGATAAGCAAATTAATGCTGAAACAATTGTTCTTACTATAGAAAAACAGAAAGAATGGAAATCTAGAGTTACAAAATTAAAATCTGATTTTGAAAAGGCGAAAGCAGCTGCAGCTGCCGCTGCAGTGGCACAAGCTACAGCTCCAGCAGAGACGGCTACAGCTACGCCAGCAAAGGTCTAATAAAGAAAGTAATTGCAGAAGTTATTTATTTCTTTAGTTTTAGCTTTTGTTATGGGTTTGCCATATACGTTCATCAGAGTTTTCCAAGGCCAAGAGCCTAATACGCTGAATTCCGACGGGGATAAATCTAATAGGGCACCAAAGGATCAGGCAAAATTCTTGATGCAAGGCAATAACATGAAAGGCGAGCTTCTAGGAGAGTGCCTTGACAGCGCCAGATGGGGTAGCCAGAGAACAGTAATGTATGAAATGGATGTTCACGGAATGATTGGTTTCATTCAAAACTGGGTGAAACAAAACAAGAATTTCCAAAGATTATGGCACGAAAGAGAAATCAGTGAACTTTACTCAAAATTTGAGCTGCCTTACACAAAGCATGACATTTGCCCTTCGGATAAAGAGCACAAGGCAAAAACTAATGATTTGGAAGGACGATTAAGATGCATTCAGGTAGACGAACAAAAGCTAAGGCCAAGCTTTGTTGTCAGCTATGAAACTAATGGCAAGAGAGTATATTTCGAAGACCCACCCAGCGATCCGAGACCGGATGACTGGGACGAAAATCCAGAAGATGAGAAATATTTCAAAAAATTATATAACTTTTATCTAGCAAGGCTGAAAAAATTCGAGAAGGAGGAGCCTACCTTTATAATTCGGCGAAAATGCAATGCAATAATCTCTGACGAGGGAGTTGTTTTGCCTCTAGAGACAATTTTGATAAGATTGTGTCTGGACCCGATGGTTACAAGGCATTGCTATGACGGCTTTCAGGGATGCACTCCAAAAAGGCTTGCAGAAATGCCAGAAGAAGAAAGGGAATTTTATTCCGGCAGGATACCTTGCTCCGGACATTACGAAGCAAATGATCACCTAGAATTTCCATTTGACGGCTGGGATTTGGCATTTTATGTTCAGAAATGGTATGAGCAAGTGCCAAATGGCAAAGCACCTTGGTTTGAAGGTGAGGCTAGCACAAAATATAACGCCAAAGAAACTAAAAAGTTCGGCTCGGTAACAATTATGCCAGTAAAAGTATAATTATTTCTTCTTTTGATTTGACTGCACTTGCGGCTGTTGCTGCTGCAGTTTTGACATTTGACTTAATTTCTCAACTTCTTTCTTTAATTTCTTCCAGTCTTCAAAAAATCTTTTAGATGTTTTTGGCAGCTGCTCTATTGGAACTGAAAACGCTTCCGCAGATTCCAAAAGCAAATTCTCGCGCTTATGCAGTTCTTCAATTGCTTTAGGTCCGGCTGTAAATTCAATCCTTACAACGCCGTCTTGTATTTTTTTACTTCCCAAGATTTTGATAAATCCAGTTTCACTTGTCTTGCTGCCGTGAGTTCCGCCGCAAGCTTCAACGTCTATTCCAGGTATTTCAAGTATTCTTATATCGGCTCCAGGAATAAATCCGCCTTGATAGATTCTAAATCCAAATTTCTTTTCTGCTTGATCTTTTGGATAAGTTATTTTTGTAATTGGCAAGTCAGAGAATACAACTTCGTTAGCAAGCCGTTCAATATTTTGAAGATCTTTTTGTGTCAAAGGTGCAAAATGAGTTATATCTAATCTAGCTTTATCAGGACCTACTTCGGAGCCCGCCTGCCAGATGTGATTTCCAAGGTATGAGTGCACAACACCGTTAATTATATGAGTTGCATCGTGATTTCGCGTAAGAGCTTTTCTTCTATTCCAATCTATTTGGCCGTTTACCATTTGTCCTTCTCTGAAGTTGCCAGATACAATTTCATGCAGTATTACTCCGCCAACTTTTTCCGCTCCGACAATCTCTTTGCCGTTTAATGTTCCAGTATCTGTCAGCTGTCCGCCTCCAACTGGATAAAATGCCGTTCTGTCTAGAACTACATATTTATTGTCTATAACGGCTATTACTTTTGCGGTAAATTCGCTTAAATTTTCATCAGCATAGTAAAGAGCTTTTGTTTCTGGAAGATCCTTTACATTTATATTTTCTTTAAGCTTAGTCGGCTTTTGTGCTGTGTGCCTGTCAGCCAGGACAGAATAAAAATTAGACGGGATTACAAACTTAATTTTATCTTTTTCAGCCTGTGCTTTGATATCTTCAGGCAGAACACCTTTACTGTCATAAAGCGTTACTAAATCATCAGTTGTAATTTTCTTTTTTTTCTGAAAAATATTTCCCATAACCGAAGCCGTTTTTATTTGTGACTCAAGATGCTTGCCAGTTTCGAATTCTAAAATACTTTCAACACTAGGAAGTGCAGTTACTAATTCAGGATACATTGGAATTTGTCCGCTTTCTATTAATTCTCTGCCAGAGACGTCTGCAGCTTGCCTCGGTCTATAATTGCCAGAAAGAGCTTGCGCGTGTTCTCTCACTAAAGCTCCTAAATTAATTTTCCATCCATATTTTTCAGCTAATCTCAAAGCTCTCCTTAAAATAAATCTTAAATTATAACCGCCTCCAGAGTTGGAGGGCAGACCGCCGTCTGCTAAAGCAAATAATAACGTCCTTGAATGATCTAATATAGAATAAAATGCCTGCATTTGTTCTATTTCTCTTTTTAATTTTTCTTCGCTTGCTCCAATTCTTTTTGCAACAGTTTTCCAAGCCTTATTAGTATCAACTTCTGTTAAATCCATATTTGCTGAATTCAATATGTATTTTTTCATCAAAGATGTGTTGAAGTTTAATTTCAATTCCTTTGCAAGTTTTTTGTCTACTGGATCAAATGCAATTTCATAGCTGGTTGGCGTTCCGTTTAACAGCCACGCAAGTCTTTCTAAACCCCATCCGAAATCAATAGTTTTTATTGGTAGTTCTTTTAATCCGCTAGGTGTAGCTTGATACTGCATAAATACAGTTGTTACGAATTCCATACCTTTGTAAAAGCCTTCAAATGCAGGACCTGCATTTCCTCCGCCAGCCCAAACGCTTTCAGAGAATGTAAGATCTTTATCACCAATTCCGAAATTATTCATCGCATCTATGACTAATCTCATATCATCTTCTTTCCAACCCGATGAGTTTCTAGATTTTGATGAAATGAAATTGTGCTGTCCTAACATTACAAAACCAGAATAATGTCTTTGCGTTACTCCGATATTTTCAAGATCGTTAAATCTAAAGCAAGGCTGCGCCATTACTAAAGGATTTGCCGGCGGTCTTACATCTCCTGTAACTACATAAGGTTGGAAAGCATAGATAGATGCCTGCGTAAAGAGCGTATCATCGCGCCATCTCGCAATCGTAGGATAGCGGTTTATTGGCGTTCGCCCGTTTTTTGCAAAGAAGTCTGAAAATTTAGACCACGTGCCGGAATAATCTGTCGCCCCCTTTACTTTTTTGCCAATAAATCCATAAGGTTCGCAAGTGCTGTCGCCACATTTTCTTCTTTTTCTGTCAGCAGTCCAAAAAAATCTTTTGCAGCTTGGGCAGAGCTTCCGCGCGAAACCTCTGTTTGCAAATACTTCTAAATTATAATGTTTTTGCCAATCTTTGGAGAACTGCTTTTGCAGTTTACTTTTGTCAATATCCATTGACTAAAACTTAAAGGAGCATTTATTTATCTCTTATTATAGTCTATATTGAAGAAAATTATCTTTTCCTGTATATTTTTTTCTGAAGTTCTAAAATATCATCTTTTGTAAGAGTTTTTTTATCTCTTAGCCTGCTTAGCATATCTATAGATGGTTTTCCAATAGTTTCATTAGGTACTATTTTAGCCCATTCTTGCAAGTAAGCTTCTAGAGCTTGATTTAAATTATCGATTTTGAGCTTGTAAATTTTAAGAGAATTTTGCAAATCAGTTTTTCTCCTTTTTATATCGGAAATTTTCCGGGAAAGACCTGTGAGATTTTCAAAATTTTTTGAACTTTCTGTTGCAAGTGTAATAATTTTTTCGTGAGTTTCATCAGCAACTTTTTTCTTTGTAAAAATAACATCCTTAAATAATTTTGGATCTTTAATACTCGTCTTGTCTTTCTCAGCTTCCATTATTTGTTTCCGTAGTAATCTTATTTTATCCATGTAAGCTTTTTCGCGCTCAAAACTCAAAGCTTCAGTTTCTATAGCGAACTGCATAACATTAATTTGTTTTTTAAGATTTTCAGATGAAGGTTTAGAACTTTTATTTCCTATGTACTGTATGTTTTTTAACTTTCCAAATAAATTCTTAAGCTCTGCATTGAGACCTTCGCGAGATTTCTTTAACTGCTTTATATTTATATCTGTATGTGTTTTCTGATCTCTTATTTCGTTAGCTTTTTTTATAAAAGAAAAAAGAAGTCTGTCAAGCTTGTTCTTTTCAACATATTCCAGCTCTTTTTCTTCGTTTATTTTTTTAAGCTCCGAGCTAGTTTGCTCTATCTTTCTCTTTAATTCATCTAGATTTGCTTTCGCTTCTTCTTCCATTTTTGTAGTTGTTAGACATAACTTAGCCGAACAAAGCGCCTAAACCAGCAGCAGCTTCTTCTTCAGTTACTTTCTTTTCTTCAACTTTTGGTGCTTCTTTCTTTGCATCAGTTGAACTTATAGCTGCAGCAGGGGCTGCTTGTACGACAGCTGCTTCGGATATTACTTTATCTATGTTAACGTCTTTTAGAGCGCTGACAGTCGCTTTTACTCGTCCTTTGTCAACATTTATACCGATGGCTGTCAATACTTTTTCCATCGCATCTTCGGTAATTTCCTTACCAGCTTTGTGCAACAACATTGCCGCGTATATGTATTCCATTTTTTTAGTCCTCTTTAATCTTTGATTTTAGAGCTTGAGCGTCTTTTTCTATTTGTGATAAAACTAAATTTGCTGTTTCTTCATTTAGTAGTCCAACTTTAAGTGCAAGAGCTTTTGTTTCCCTGAAAGCTTTGCCTATCAAATATTCCGCGTTTTCTTTTGTTACTATTCCTAATCCAATTGTTAATTTGAATGTGTCTTGAACAGCTTGTTTTAATTGTAATGCAATAACTTCTGGATCAATATTCATTACAGTTGATTTGTAAACTTCGTTGCCTTCAGAAGCAATTGTCATATTTACTTTAACTTCTATAGGTTCAATTCCAAGTTTTGAAAGTATGCTTGCAGCAGTATCACTAATTACTGCCCCCTCTTTTGCTATGATAGTATCGTTTATGAAAACTATCTTGCCGCCTTCAACCTTATTTTTTATTCCTAGTTTGCTTAAGTCGGAAATTATTGGACCCGGAACGAAAGACGTAGGTCCAGCTTTTGCCCATAAATCATTTGGAGCTATTTGTCCCGGCTTTGCGGCCATATATTGTCTGTTTTGTTTTAGCAATCTAAATAATTCAAATGCACCCATATCCGTGAAAATTACTGCAGGGGTTCCAGAAAGATGTCCGCTCAAATTTTTTAGATGTTCTTTTCCAGAATTCTCAAATGCTTTTATGATTAGAGATTTCTTTGTGAGTTTGAAAACTATTTTACCTCTTAATTTCTTCCTAGCTATTTGTAGCTGTTTGTTAGGAAGACTGTTCAAATCAACGACCGCAACAGTATTGTATTTAGCGGTAAGATCTTTTAACTCCGTAATTTCTTTCTGCTTCCATTTTGCTATGGCTTTGGTTTTCATATTTTTATAGGACCTCCCATAGTAGTTTTTACATAAACAGCGCTAATATTTTGGCTGCCTCTTGGAAGAGATTGATTTAATTTATCTAAAATTGAAATTATATTTTCGGCAACATCTTCATCTGACATAGTTTCATTACCTATTGGACAGTTTATAGACGGAGCTTTCTTAGCATTAAGTCTTATAGTGTCTCTAAGATTTTTTACTAAAGGTTCGATATTTGCTTTTGGTGGGATTATTTGCCCACCTTTTGGACTTGGCATCTTTCCAATTGAACCTAAATATTTACCGAATGTTTTTGCAATCTGCGGCATAATATTTGCCTGCGCAATGAAATGATCGTATTTTCTTACAAGTTTTCTTACTTTTCTTTTGTCTTCGTAATTGTTAAATTCATCAGTAGTTATAGTTAAGTCGCAGAATTTTTCTACAATAGATTTCATTTCAGGTCCAATTAAAGCGCATACTGCAAGTTTTTTGCCTCTGCCTCTTGGCAATTTAATAAAATCCTCTACTTTTTCTTTGTTTACATCAAAATCTTTTAGTGATATGGCTAAATCAAAACCTTGCGAGAATTTTCTTTTATTTGATTCCCGCGCTTTCTTAACAGCATTCAATATTTGCGATTTTTCCATAACGTAAGTTCTGCTACAGTAACTCGGGATAGAAAATTAAGTTCCCTAATTTATATCGCCTTAGCTACTGCCGAAGCAGTATTTTTACTTCCAAAAGCTATTTTAAAAGGATTTCCCTTCGTATGCTGTATGGTCTCGGTAGATGTTTTCTTTAAGAAAGTAAAGCCAAAGAAAGTAAGTATAATTAGTTCAAAAGTAAAAATAGCCGGCGTAGATAGATTAAAACCTTACGAACAAAGTTCATTAGAATCTACTATGAATAGAGCTTTGTCTAAATTTGAAAAGATTTATGGAAATGTTGAGGAATTTAAGTGTTTTATTAAAACTCACGAAGCTGGCCGCGGAAGAACGAAATATTCAATTCATTTGTATTTGATAATTCCGGGCTCGTCTCTTACTTCAGAGCAGGCTAATTTTGATTTTAGTACAGCTGTTAATTTAGCTATTAAAATACTAGAAAAAGAAGTTCTTAGACACAAAGAAAAGTATAAGTATGAGACTGGGAAAGGTAAGGGTATGAACAAACGCGGACAAATAAAAGATTTTATGATTCTTGTATTTTTGCTTATAATGTTGGGACTTTGGTATCGGCCAGAAATAACAAAAGATATACTTGGAAAGTTGTTAGAATTTGGAAATACAGTAACTGGTTATGTTATTAATTGGCTTTAAGTCCAAATAACATCTACTTCGTCCGTTCTCCAGTTCTTATCAACTTCGGTCTGCTTTAATGTTTGTTTCCTTCCGGATTTGTATTCTAGAATTCCTAACCAAGCAATCATAGCCCCTTGATCGCCACTTAGTTCTTTCGGAACTTGATGGAATCTTATTCCTCTAGCTTTGCACATAGTATTTAGCATTTCACCAAGCCGTTTATTTGCAGCTACTCCGCCAGTTACTAAAAATTCTTTTTTGTTTAAATGAGCGAGAGCTCTTTCAGAAGCTTCTGTGAGTATTGCAAAAACAGTTTCCTGCGCACTGTAACATAGATCTTCTGGTTTGTTTTTCATTCTTTCAAGTTTTGTTAAAATACCAGAGAAAGAGAAATCCATTCCTTTAATCGTGTAGGGAAGTTCAATAAGAGTTTTACTTTTTCTTGCAAGCTCTTCTATTTTCGGTCCCTGCGGAAATCCTAAACCTAAACTTCTTCCAAATGCATCAAGAAAATTTCCAACACCCATATCTAGAGTTTCTCCAACAACGCGGTATTTTCCTGCAGCAAGAGAAATTATTTGCGTGTTTGCACCGGAGACATAAAGTATAACTGGATCTTTAAATCCAGATGTAAGTTTCGCAATTTCTATGTGTGCGACAGGATGATTTACACCTATCAAAGAAATATTTAATTTCGTTGCTAGTGCTCTTGCCGCAGCAGCGGAGACTCTTAATGTCCCGCCTAAACCAGGACCTTTGGAAAATGCAATTAAATCAATATCTGAAGGTTTTACTTTTGCTGTGTCAAATACTTTCTCTAGTAAAAGTCCGAAGAATAAATGATGATGCTCAACCGCTTTGCGCGGATGTATTCCGCCGGATTCTGTGGTTAAAGTGCTGCGCTCATTCGCGAGAATATTTCCTTTGTCATCAACAATGCCAATTCCAATTGTGTGTGCAGTTGATTCAATTCCGAGACATAACATAATTATTGCTTAAGTTTTTCTGTATAACTGCAGCGACCACAAGATATTCTGTCTTTGTGCATCGCTAGAAAAACTGCAGGACCGCATTTTGGACAAGTTTTTCCCTTTGATAATTTATTGCCATCTGATTTATATTTAGAATATTTATTAGTTGATATTCCTGGCTTATGTTTTTTCTTTGCCATTTTATGAACCTCTGTGAATAAAGTGGTCGGCTAAAATTGCATCTTTTACAATTAATTTTAGTCTTACCATTTTATTGTCCCTCTACCTTTTCTGCTATAGCTTCTTTTTTCTCTTCTGCAGGATGTCTTTTAATTATATATTTTGGTTCAAACTTCTCAAAACTTTCTTTGCTGTCGTAAACAACAGCGATGAATTTTGTTTTACCGCCGAAAGTTGAAAGTATTTGCCTTACGGAAACTAAAGGCTTGTCGACATTAAGCTTCGCAGCTAATAAATCTCTTAATTGAGCTCTGTTAGGAGTTGATTCGTTAAAGTGCGAAATTTCACCTTTCAATTCAATCCTTTTGAAAAGTTTACTTTCATTTTGTGTAGATATTTCTATGTCCATATTATTTCCTGATGGCGTATTCTCCTTTTTTTGTTATACCTATCTTTTTAGCAATTTCAGAATTCTCTGGTTCTAAAACTATTACTCTTCCTTTCCAATTTTCAGTTAGTTTTGAATCGGTACAATTAGGACAAACATCTTTCATTACTAATGCTCCGCAATTTTTGCACGCTTTTTTAACCATATTATTACTTTTCCTTTGCAGCTTTCTTGGCTGCTTTTACTTCTTTCTTTGATTCGGCTTCCATCCATTCAGCTTTTCCTAAATAAGGTTGTCTCATTGTCAAACCTATTTTGGGCGTTCTTGGATCTTTCATACTGATTGCAACTATTCTGGCTCTTACTTTGTCGCCTGTTTTTAAGATACGTTTTGTCTGCTTTCCAGTTAGCGATCCTGTTTTGGAAAATGACACATAGTCGTCCATTGTCTGCGAAACGTGTACCATGCCTTCAAACGGACCAAAGTCAACGAAAGCACCGAATTTTGCTATGTCTTTTATTTCGCCATTAATCAGTTCGTTTATTTCTGGTATGTAATTTAGTATCGTGAATTTTACTCGGTAATATGCTGCGCCGTCTCCAGGTATTATAACGCCCTCGCCAATATTACTTACGTTTAATATAGCTATTACTTTGCCAAGATCTCCAAAAGTTCGGCCTTCATAGTCTATCTTTAATTGTTGCTCTATAGCTTTTTGTAAGTCATCGCCGAAAAAGTTTGGCGGTATTCTGACAACACCATTTACGTCCGATTTGTAATGCATAGTAACCTAATTAGACCGACCTTTTTGGCTTTAAAAACCTTTACAAGCATAACTTATTTATAGCATTTAGACTAAGTATAGTGCTATGTCTGAATGGGAATTTCCTGTTGGTGTCGCATCTGTTCTCATAGGAGCAATTGTTGCATTTGGTCCAGAAGTCATAGGTTTATCATCGAATTCTGGCTTAATCTTATCTGGTTTGTTTCTTATAGGCGTAGGTGTTGTTCTTATAGTTAAAAGTGCAAAATGAGACGAGATTACGATATAGCTTTAGAAAATTATAGAGCTACGTTAAATGCATTTACTTTAAGCATAGTAACTATATTTGCAAGTTTAATATTTACAGGAAATGCAATAGGTTTCTTAGCGCTGATTGCAGATATTGTAATATTTTTAGCTCTTATAATAAAAACTAAGGCAGCTATCAAAGATTAATTCCACTCTTCAATATGGTTGCCCTGGCGCATAATATAGACTTTTACGTGTCCGCTTCTTAGTAAATATTTGAGCTTCAAGTCGTTTGTAAGAACACCAGCTTTATGCTTTATAGCGTAATTAGCTATAGCTTGATCGGTCTCTCCAGATAAATCCAATGCTATGAGATTCTTGTGCTTTATTATTTTTAGACCTAAGGATGCAGCTTCTCTGTCAGACGCTTTGTCAGCGGAATTGGCCAAAATCTTTAATTCTTCTATAACTAAATTTGGAATGTAGATTGCTAAAAGTCCAAATCTTTCCTTTAGAGTTTGCACTAAATCAAGCTTGTTCTTTGCAGCATAAACTACTGCATTTGTATCTATGATTATTTGCATAAGTTTAAAATACACGCTGAGAATAAAAAATTATGGGAGAGAAAACCAAGATACAAAGAGATTATGATGCTTCAGCGGGTATTTATGACTCAAGATACGCTGAAATCCAGAAAGAGAAATATAACTTAGCTCTCCAAGATTTGGAATTGCAGAAACCTATATTGGATTTGGGCTGCGGAACCGGTTTGTTAAAAGATTTTCTTAGTGTTGAGTTAATTGGATGCGATATTAGTAGAAATATGCTACAGAAAGCCAAAAATAGAGGAATTTTAGTAGTTCAGGCAGACATTGAGCATCTACCTTTCAAAAATAAATTCAAAACCATTTTGAGTTTTACAGCTTTGCAAAACGTGCCCGATGTAACATTAGCATTAAGTGAAATAAAGCGGTTAAATGCTAAACAAATTGTACTGACATATCTTGATAAGTTTGACTTTATCAAGCAAATACAAAAAGAATTTGATGTTCAAGAGATTAGAAAAATAGGCGAAGACGTTTGTTTAATTTGCTCTCACAAATAATCTGAATCGGTCTTTACCTTCAAGCTCTGCTAATATACGATTGACAATAGTTTTCTTTGGATCGGATATAGCTGTTACCCTTGTTTTTATGTCATCAAAGCTTTCAAACAGCTTTTCTTCTCTAGCTTTTATTATTTCAGCTGCGTGTTTCTTTCCTACGCCAGGAAGTACTTCTAACTGATGAGCTCTAAGACTTATCGGTCCAGCTTTGTTGAAAAATTCAATAAATATAGGTTCATTGTTCTCAACTATTTTTTCTACAACAAAAGGTAATTCATTTTTGGCTGTTTGCGTAAGTTTGCTTGCCCATAACATTCCTTTAATGTATGAAATAGTATCTCTCTTACCTTCGCCGATATAAACTTCATCATACGGCTTTAATTTTATACCTGGAGCTGGAACTAATTCAAGCAGTGTAAAGAAATTCTTGCCGATAGCTTGGACAATCGGTTCTTTTTTATGCAAAGGCCGTGAGTCGTCTGCATAGCCGTGCTGTAGAAAATCTAATACTATACAGTGTTCTTCTCGCGCTCTTTGTTTTTCCATTTTGTCCTTTTATTACCATCTCTTATTAGTATCTAAGATATCAATTCTTTTAAACCTTATTGTGGCCATAACCCTTAAATATTACGTTTTATTATAAATCATAATGACGCAGGCAATAATAAAACTAAGAGATCACGAAGATCGAGTTTTAACTATAATCAAAGGCAAATATGGTTTTAAGAATAAATCAG
>Ga0209541_10008936_pt1 | contig 16362 bp, 22 predicted proteins | sample RifCSPlowO2_01_FD_184027 | JGI IMG/M metagenome (GOLD analysis project Ga0209541, IMG submission 184027) | Groundwater microbial communities from Rifle, Colorado - Rifle CSP2_plank lowO2_0.1 (SPAdes) (version 2) | ecosystem: Environmental > Aquatic > Deep subsurface > Groundwater | place...
TTTAACAAACGGAAAGCTTAGAACTCCCAATCAAGCTTTCCTAGAAAAACAAAGAAAGGAATAAAAAGATGAACAACTTAAATCCACGATATAACATTAATAGAGGATATTACATCTTTAGAAAACGTTTACTTAATTCTTATTTTTCCTTCCTGCCATTCTCTTAAAACATGCTTTGCAGTTCTGTCTTCATCAACTTCATTTCCTTTTTTGAGATAACGGAATTTCCTTCCAAGCTTTTCAATTAAAACTTCAACATCCCCCTCTGCTTCAATGTTATAGTGCGCTTCTAAAATACCGGGATACTCTTTCATTATTTCAAACACAATAACATCTGGATCTTTTGCCTTGTACCATGTAATTGCCCCAATCTTTGAATGTTTTGCTAAAAGTTTCCTGTTTCCATGAACTTTTTCTTCAATAGGAATTATCCCTGGAGTGTCAATTAGGTAAACCCCGCTAAAAATTTTTATTTTCTGAATCCCTTTTGTGAAGCCGGCTTCAGAAGATGTTCTTGAAACAGATCTTCCGGCAAGAAGATTAATCATAGAACTTTTTCCTGTATTCGGGTATCCTATAACTCCAATGTTTACAATATCTTTTTTTATCTTTTTAACTTGCATCTTTATCATCCTCATCAATGTAGCAGAGCCTTTCCTATTTGTTGAAGAGAAGAAAAGACTTGGCTTTAAAGCCGCGAAATCTTCTTCCATTTTAACTTGGTTTATATCGACAAGATCTGATTTGTTAAAAATATAGATAAGAATTTTGCCAAGGTCTTTAACTTTCTTTTCTACTTCAAGATTTCTTGTTTTCTCTAAGAATCTCGAGTCCAAAATCTCAAGAATAATATCTGCTTCGCCAACCACTTGATCTATCAAGCTAGGAACAGAAGATCTATGCTTATTTGTGTAATCTGGTTTGTTTCTCCCTTCCTTCGCCTTTCCAAAAGGATTTGTCATAAACACTTAACTTCCAAGAGATATATAATGGTTTCTTAGATCTTTTTTAGAGAATCCTTAATAGACCAATAGAATAAAAAATTCTTAACAATAGAAAAGGTATTTAAATCTATAAAGCTTACTAAAATATGTAAGGGTGGAAAAGAAATAAATGAGATCGGGCCTTGTTGTGATTGGTGTAATTTTTCTGGTTCTTGGAGGATTGTTATATTTTGTACCAATGCAGCAAATTAAAGCAGATACAACTACTGGTGGAGATGGATCTGTAGATACACGTACATCATCAGCGAGCATAACTGTTCCTGTGGGTTGGGCATATGCGTCTGCGATTATTGGTTTCATCTTATTAGTAATTGGTTTGGCCTCCTCTGGATCAGCAAAGATCGTTCAACCATTAAAAGTCGTTCAAGGACCTAGAGGACCAAGAGGAAAAACAGGTCCAGTGCGACGTCGTAGACGTTCAGTCAGATCTCCAAGAAAATCAAGTAGGGTGGCATTGCCTAAAGGTACTACCGTGACAACGACAACCAGAATAAGAAGATAATTTTCTAATAATTCTCACTGATATATTAAAAATTCATAGTTGATTGAGTAAAGAATCAAACCTGTCCAGTTTGGTTGAATTTTTTCATTGCCTGCTCAAGAATTACTTGGGGGGCGAAGCCCTTTCTGCTACATGCCTTAGCAAACTCGTCATAGACTGCCTGATCAACATTGTAATCAAGCTTTCTCTTCTTTGCTCCTGGGGGTGTTGCTGCCATACCAAACTAAAATAAATGGTATTTATAAATCTTCTAAATATTTTTTAAGGGGGTTCTATTGTATAGTTTAAGAATCTTATGGGAATATTTGACTTTTTCAGGAAACTTGCGCAAGGAAAAAATAGACAGAATTCAGGAAAGGAAAAAATAATTTTTTCAGAACTTGGAAGCTGGATTGAAAACAAAATAACAGACATTGAAAAAAAAGAGGAAGAGATTTTTTTCCTAATTAAAAAAAAGACCGACGTTTTTTCAAAGGAAGTCAGAGAAAAAATAAAAGTTGCCGAAAACTTTGACATAAACCAAAAGAAAGCAGAAGATCGAATTAAGTCTGCTGTGGAAGAAGGCAGGAAAAAGTATATTGAATCTGTAGAAGATCTTCTAGAAAATCTGGATAATATGAAGAGTGACGATCTTGAAAAAACTATTTCATATTCAGACAAAGTTTTTTATGATTTCAATAAAAGATCTCATTTGAGCTATGAAAGGGCAACAATACTAATCGGAAAAGAAATGGGCGAGATAAAAGAAAGCCTAAGGTCATTTTCAAAAGATTTAATAAGGATTTTCAATGAAAATAAAAGTATTATAGAATCTTCAAAAACATTTTTTATTGTTAGATTGAAATTGAGGCAGTTTGAGAAAATAGAAGAAGAGCTTAAAAAAGTTATTGCCGAAATAACTTTTCTAGAAAATGAAGATGTCAACAAAGAAAAAGATAATAAGGAAATTCTTGAACAAATAGAGGAAATTAAGAAAAGCCCAGAACACCTTGAAATTCTAAAGTTACATGAAAAAGTCAGCACGCTTAAAACCGAGTTGGAAAAAGATATTTTTAGTTTAAGCCAGGCTATTGATTTCAAGGCTCTTGGAAGCTTTTATCACATTTTTGAAGATAAAATGGAAATATTAAAATCCCATAGAGATGACTTTAAAACAAGTTTTCAGAAAGACGATGGAAAAAGCATATTGAGTCTTTTGGAAGGGGCTAAATTAAACAACAACAATATTTCCGACAAGTTTAATCAAATAGGCAAGAAAAAAGAAGAAATCTTAGAGTTTGAAAAAGAACTTGAGAGTGAAAAAAACAAGGAAAAAACAGATGATTTACATTCAAAAAGTAAAAAAATAGCCTTTGACACAGAAAGCCTAAAAGACAAAAAAGAAAGAGAAGAAAAAAGACTTGAAAAGCTTAAGAAATACAAAGAAGAAATTATCAATGAAATAAAGGAAAATTTAGAAAAGCTTGGGGTCTGGTTTTAGTAAAAATCAATAATTTTTTAAGACCCATCTCAGAAAAACATATTAAGAGCTTTTTTCTATCAATATAGTGAATAAGTCATCATTTTTAGCATTAGCAATTCCTATTTTTCTGCTAATTTTCCTAGCGCAGCCCGTTTTATCTTATACATATTTGAATATTTACATTGATTCTTCAGGAACCGCAGATTTTTTAGGCGAAACAAATGAAACTAACCTGAGTTTGCCATCAGGAATTTCGCTTCAAAATGGAAAAATAACTGGAACAACTCAAACATTAACAACAAAAGATAAAGATACATGGAAATTTACTTATTTTTTAAGAAACTCTGAAATAAAAGCCATTCTTCCTGAAGGAGCAACAGTAAAAAAAATTACAACAGGAGAAGTTTTTCTTGAACGTGATAGAATTTCAGTTTATTTTTTAAATGGAGCTACGATATTTTATACAGTTAGCGATGTTCCAATCTCAGAAAGTTTGTCTAATAATAATTCAGCGCTTTTGATGGTTTTAATTATAATTATCATTGCAGGAGCATTTTATTATTGGTTTAAGCTAAGAAAAAAACCAGCGGCAAAAAACACAAATAATAAACCTAAGAAAGTAGATAAGTTAGGAATAATTAGCCAGGTTTTGAATGACAGAGATAAATTGATTATAGACAAACTAAAAACTACAGGAAAAGTAAAAATGTCTCACCTAAGAAAGCTTTGTGACATGCCAAAAGCCTCTTTCTCAAGACACGTACAAGAGCTCGAGAAGAAACGCCTCTTGAAAAGATCTGGAGAAGGAAAGAATAAATTCGTCGAGTTGGTTAAGAGGTAAAAATGCTAACAAAACAAACTCAAATTGGCATAAAAGAACATTACGACAAGATTTCTCCTTATTATCAAAAATTATGGGGAAATCATATCCATCATGGTTATTATATTACTGGTAAAGAATCAATAAAAAAGGCTACAGAAAATCTAATAAGGTTTCTTGTAAAGAAATCAGAAATTAAAAGAAATTCTTCTGTTTTTGATATTGGGTGTGGGGTTGGTGGGACATCAATATGGCTAGCAAAAAACTATAAGTGTAAAGTAACGGGCATGACCATAAGTCCAATACAGGTGAAAATAGCTAAGCAATTATCTAATAAAGCAAATCTCAAACCTAAACCAACTTTCTTTGTTGCAGATGCTAATAAATTGGATTTTAAAGAAAAATATGATGTCTTATGGTGTGTTGAAATGATTTCCCATTTAAAAAACAGAAAAGACTTTTTTACCAAATGCTCAAGATTATTAGAAAAAGGCGGAAAACTAGTTATAACTGACTGGTTTAAAAATCCTAACCTAAGTAACAAAAACATTCGAGAAATTATTCACCCAATAGAAAAAGGAATGTTGGTTTCTCTTTGGACTTCACAAGAATATAGAAATATTTTAGAAGAAAGCGGATTAAAACTAAAATACTATGAAGATATTAGCGAAAACGTCAAAAAAACATGGGATGTTTGCTTGGATATTATAGAAGATACAAATCTTTGGAACCTGGCAGTTGAACATGGCGAAGAATTTGTTCATTTTCTTAAAGCGTTTGAATCGATGAAAGATGGATTTGCTTCTGGCGCCTTAAGATATGAAGTTTTGGTGTTTGAGAAAAAATAATTTAAGAGGTTTTGATTTCATATGGTGGAGAAAGCGACAATAAAGAATTATCCAGATGTCCTTTAAATAAAAAATCTTTAATTTTTCTGAATCCAAATCTTTCTAATAAGTCTGATGTATTTGGACCATATTCATTTTCTCTATTTCTGCCAGATACCCATATTTCTCTGATTTCCGGATGTCTTTTTGCATAATCTATTCTAAAATTAAGCATTTGCTTCCAAACTCCCTGTCTTTGAAAGTCTGGATGAACTGTAGAACAGAATAAATAGAGAATTTTTCCATTTGGATCATGAATTCTTTCCCAAGGAAAAAACGCTCCATCATATTCTTCAACTTTATGACCTACTGGCAAAAGAGCACTACTTGCCATACCAACTAGTTCCAGATCAGAATAAACTACACAAAAACCCTGAGGAAAAATTTCAATTCTTTTTCTTAAAGATTCTTTAGTTGCGGAATCATCTCTCCATATCAATTGTTCTAATTGAAATATATCTTCCAACATTTCTAGAGATGCTTGCTTTATTTCCATAAAAATTAACATTATTCTGACTATAAAAACTTAGTTCCACCATCGTTCCACTTTTGTTCCAGGCAGCATACATATACTTTTTTATCCTGACTTTTTGATGGCGAACAAAACTAACATAAAAGCCAACACCTGCCTTGCAGATGTAGAAATACAGCTGAAAGGGGGTATAGAAACATGAAAAACATACTGGCAATAACAGCCTTGCTTATGATAGGTCTTGTTTTGTCCATGAATGTCAGCACTGCGGGAATATATGGAGATGTAGTAACTAACGCAGAAACAGCAGCAAATACAAATACTGCTGGAATAACTGGTTCTGCGACAGCTAATGCAAATACAGAAACCTCTACAGGAGCCAGCGCTAGTTCAAATGCTGGCGCCTCTCGTACAGGTATAAAGTCCAATGCAGTAGCTGATGTTAAGGTTAGAGAACGTGCAGTTGCCTTTTCCGAAGTAGATGACGAATTTGAATCAGAATCAGATTTCGATGCTGAAAGTGTCCAAGAAGCAAACGCTGAAATTGACGCTTCTGTTAAAAAAGAAGCTAAACAAAGCACCTTTGCACAAGTAAGTATTGGTCAAGGATGGGCTATACGTTCAGATACAGATCCTGATGAAGGAAGTTTTGTAAGGCTTTTCTGGGTTGAAAAAACTTTTGTCGATTCAGATACAGGAGCTAACGAAACTACTAAAGCCAGAGGATTTTTGAGGATTGGTTCTGATACCTATAAGCTGATGCTTAATTCAGAAACAAGTAACTCAATGACTTTTGATGTAATGTCAAAAGATAAAAAACAAGGAACTCTTGAGTTAAATATGCAAAATTCTCTTATGGGCTTTACAAGCTGGACAGGAGATCTTAAACTTGACTCTGGACAAACTTATGAAGTCGAAGCTGCAACAAGAAACAGCAAGATAAAAGGCACAGAAGCAAAAGCTGACGTTGAATCTAAGACTGAAGTAGAAAGTGAATCAGATGTTGATGCAGAAGCCGGCAGAGAAAATAGGGCTGGCGCAGAAACAGGATCTAAAGTAGGCCTTTGGGCAAGAATAAGAGCTTTATTCGGCTAAATAGGGTTAAGCCAATAATTAATTTTTTTATTTTATTTTAATTTTTTAAAACCTCTCACACCATTGACATTCTATACTGTGAATTTTAGAGTCCACAATATTTATAAATAATGTTCTTTCTTGAGTTTTTCATGAAAGTGCTTACAAAATCAAATTACATTATAGGTTTAGAATGTCCAAAATTTCTTTGGGAAATTTTCAATAACCCAAAAAGAATTAGAAAAGAACTAAGTTTAGCTGATCAATTTAAATTTGATGAGGGTGGAAAGGTTGGAGAGATGGCTAAAAAATTATTTCCTGATGGAATAAGCCTACCACAAAATTATCGCCAAAATATTAAAGAAACTAAAAATTCATTGAGCAAGAAAAGACCCTTATTTGAAGCGGGTTTTGAGTTTAGTGGCTGCTTTTCAAGAGCAGACATCTTAATTCCCAACGAGGATAAATGGGATATAATAGAAGTTAAGTCTGGAACTAGTGTTAAAGATATAAATCTTCATGATTTAGCTTTTCAAAAATATGTTTATGAGAGAAATGAACTAAAAATTGGAAGATGTTTTCTTTTGCATTTAAATAACAACTACAAAAGAAATGGAGAATTAAACCTAAAAGAATTATTTGAGAATGAAGATGTTACTGAAGAAGTAAATAAGATAAGTAAAGAGATAGAAAAAACAATAGAAGACATGTTTAAAATCATTTCACTAAAAAAATCTCCAAAGGCAGGGATTTTCACACAGAGTAAAATAAAAAATGGTTATCATGATTGTCTAGTTGAGGGTTGTGTCAGTCTCCCAGATAATAACGTCTTTTGTCTTTACAGAGGCGGTAAATTAAGTTGCGAATTGCTTGATGGAGGAATTGAAGCCATAAAGGACATTCCAGATGAAGTAGAATTAAACATCAAACAGTCAATCCAAAAAGAATGCGAGATTACAAAAAAATCTTATATAAACAAAGAAGAAATTAAAATGTTTTTAGAACAATTAAAATACCCAATTTATTACCTAGATTTTGAAACTTTTCGCACAGCAATTCCTATGTTTGATGGATTAAAGCCATACTCTCAAGTTCCTTTTCAGTTTTCAATCCATATTATTAAAGAAAAAGGAACAGAACCAGAACATCATGCTTTCCTATATAAAGGTGACAAAGATCCAAGAAAAGACTTTACCTTTGCTCTGAAAAATCTTCTTGGAGAAAATGGAACTGTTTTAGTGTACAATCAAACCTTTGAAGTTGGACGATTAAAAGAGTTAGCGGAAAATATGCCTTCTTATAAGAAATGGGTAGATTCCACATTAAATAGGGTGGTGGATCTTCTCGTTCCCTTCAGAGAATTTAGTTATTATAACTCTATTCAGCAAGGAAGTGCTTCAATTAAAAAAGTCCTCCCTGCTCTTTGTAATGTTGACTATAGTGGAATGGAAATTGAAGACGGTGTAACAGCTTCTATTGAATTCTTTAGGGTAACCTACAATGATTGCTCAAAAGAAGAAAGAGATGAAGTTAGAGAAAATTTACTAAAATACTGCGAGCTTGACACTCTTGCCGAAGTCATGATTGTTGAAAAATTAATGGATCTCGCTAAAGAATAAAATCTTCAAGCAATCCTGAACACGGCAGTAACTCTTGCGCTGATTTCTTGCTCGCTTGGAGTTATTGTCGTGGCGATTTCTGCTCCCGATTTTACAACGCCACCGCTAGCATCTTCTGAGTAAGCCAGCCAAGGAACATATCCAAATTCACTTGTTGATATTGAAACAAGTTTTCCAAGCTTTGTGCCAGAACCTTCTGCAATTGCTTCTGCTTTGTTAGTTGCGTCTTGAGTAGCCACTTTTATTGCCTCTATCTTGTATTTGTTTTGATTTTCTTCTGATAATTCGTAGTTTATGTAATTTATTCCTGCCCCTGAAGAAATGCCCGCATCAATAACTTTTCCTATTTTTTCTTTTTCGGTTATAGGAACTTCGACAACTATCATGTGAGTTGCACTGTAGCCCTTTATTCTCTGCGTGTTTCCCGACCAATCGTAATCAGGATAAACACTAAAACTCTGTGTTTTAATCTCATCTTCCTTAAAGCCAATCGCAACCAAAGCGTTTTTCATTTTAGAAACAATTTCACTATTCTTGTCGCTTGCCTCTGAAGCTGTCTGTCCTGTTGTTTGAACATTAAAATATACAGTAGCAAAATCAGGCAAAACCTTTATTGTTGATTCTCCTGTTGAACTTATTGTATTATCATAACCCCCCGAATTGTTCAAAAAGCCAATTAAGATTAATGCGAGTATTATGACCCCTAGAATAATCATTCCCGTGATTAGAACGCCTTTGTTGCCTTCTTTCATTTAACTATCTGATTTCTGGGTTTTTTAAACTTAATCTTTTTTTAATATGTCTTTCATTTTATCACTGGAAAAAGTATCGACAGCTTTAATAATACGGGCATTTTTTATTTTTTATGTCAATTGAAGAAATGATTTTGAGGTTTTCCTTAGTATTTATTTTGTCTCTTGTTTACGGATTGCAGAGGCAGAAAAGCCATAAGCCCATAGGATTCGGAACCTTTACGCTTGTTTCAATCGGAGCATGTGGTTTGGCTATAATTGCAGTTGAGATGGGAACAAATCTCACAATATCACTTCTTGGAGCCATAGTTACAGGAATAGGCTTTCTTGGAGCAGGTGCTTTGATAAAAGGCTCTGATAGAGTATTTGGATTTACTACAGCAACGAGTATTTGGCTTTTTGCGATTTTCGGATTAATTATAGGTCTTGGCTACTACACTGAAGGTTTCATTGTATACGTTTCTGTTTGGATGGTAGTTGGCGTTGACAAATACCTTGAAAACAGAGGAATAGGGACCTATAGAAAAAAAGTTATAATAACATACACCGAATTTAATAAAAAAGAGCAGATAGCAAACATCTTGGCAGATTATTGCACGCGCTTCACTCTTATGAATGTGAATATGGACAAAAAACAAAAGACGATCTCTTCAGGTTACCTTGTAGAAGGCCCAAAAAAAGACATAAGTTATTTTCTTAAAGAACTTTACAAAAATAAATGGTGTGTCTCTGTTAAATTCGAATGATTAAATTTTGTTTGATTGATTAAAACCTATGTGAGGTTTAGATAATTAATAATAAAGGTTAAAATAAGTATTAACATCATAAAATGACCCAAACAAAAAAGAACACCAAAAAAACCAAAACAAAAATTGCAAAAGCAACATTTGCAGGCGGTTGTTTTTGGTGCATGATACCACCTTTTGAAAAACTTACGGGAGTTTTTGAAGTTATTCCAGGATACACTGGAGGCAAGGTAAAAAACCCAACTTATGAACAGGTTTCTTCCGGAAAAACAGGGCATTTTGAAGGAGTTCGGATTTTTTACAATCCTAAAAAAATAAGTTATGAACAGCTTCTTGATGTTTTCTGGCTGCAGATAAATCCAGAAGATTCAGAAGGACAGTTTGCAGACCGCGGTTCAGAATACATGACAGCTATTTTTCATCATGATGAAAAACAAAAAAAAGCTGCAGAATTTTCAAAGAAAACACTTGAAAAATCAGGAAAATTTAAAACTATAGCTACACAAATAAAACCAGCACTAAGCTTTTATCCTGCTGAAGAATATCATTGGAATTATCATAAGAAAAACCCTATTCAATACCAAATTTATAAAAAACTCTCTGGAAGAGAAGATTTTATTGAAAAAACTTGGAGTAAAAACAAAAAATGAAAGCAAAAAACCCAAAAAACAATCTAAAAGAATTAACACCCATTCAATATCTTGTAACACAGGAATGCGGCACAGAGCCCGCATTTAGAAACGAGTTTTGGAATAATAAACGTGAAGGCATTTATGTTGATATAGTTTCAGGAGAACCTTTATTCAGCTCAATTGATAAATTTGATTCTGGAACGGGCTGGCCAAGTTTTACAAGACCCCTTGAAGAAGGAAACTTTGCTGAAAAACGGGACACGTCTTTAGGCATGCAAAGAACAGAGATAAAAAGCAAAAAAGCAGGATCCCATCTTGGACATGTTTTCCCAGATGGTCCAAAAAAAGATGGGGGTTTGCGTTACTGTATTAATTCAGCAGCATTAAAATTCATACCAAAAGAAGACCTTGAAAAAGAAGGTTATGGTAAATATAAAAAACTTTTTATAAGTAAAACAACTTAAAAACAAAGATGAAATCTTTCAATGAGCGCTGTTACGCTTTATTGCGCAAAGTCCCTAAAGGAAAGGTTACTACCTACAAGAACATAGCTCGTGCTTTAAACTATAAGGCTTATAGGGCAGTTGGAAATGCTATGAACAAAAATCCTTATGCTCCGCGTGTTCCTTGCCATCGCGTTGTTAAATCCGATGGATTTATCGGCGGCTTTGCATCAGGCCCAAAGAAAAAAACCTTAATGCTGAAAAAAGAAGGCGTTGAAGTCGTTAATGGAAAAGTTGATCTAAAGAAATATCTTTATAAATTTAAATAGCCTTTTTCAAAAATGAAAAACTCAAAAGTCGTTTTTCTTTCTTTGCTGGCAATAGTGTTTGTTATACTTACCTTTGCTATTAACTGGCTTTTCATAATACCTGCAGTAATTATTGTTTTTATTAATCAGAAAGAATTACTTAGATGATTTCTTTTTACTCATGTAATGCAATACCAAATATCCCCCAATCATTCCGATAAACAAGTCAGATAAAATATTAAACTTGGTCTCATTAAAAAAATGAGATCCTCCCAGCGAAAAAGCCCACTCAACAACTTCATTTAACACTAAAATTGCCATAAAAAGGAAAATCTTTTTTCCATAATCCCATTTCTTAATGAACCTTAGTATTAAGAACATCAAAACCGCGCCGTCTATAAAATGCACTATATGCCAAAAGTCAAAATCAAAGACATTATTTTTATAAATACTAGTTCCAAGAAAATCCTTTATCCTTAGTATTATTTCTTCTATCATCTTTTCTTCCTCAATACGCCAAAGCCTTCTTTTGCTACATACAATCCAAGAATAAACATCAGCATTGAAATTCCAGTCAAAATATAATTTCCAGAACTTAAATAACCACCTGTTCTAAAAGTCAAATAAAGCAAGGCAGCGAGCGTTGTTACTAAAACAAATAACGCAGGAATTATAATGAATTTAACCTTTATTTTTTTAGAAATGAAAAAAGCTGAAATTCCTATCATAGTTATCGCCGCAATAAGCTGATTCGAAGTCCCGAAAAGCCTCCATAAACTTTCATAAGAGTTTGTAATAGCGAGAAGCCACGCTGGAACAAGAACAATAAGTGTTGTTAAAAACCTATTTTTTAATTTTGGAGCCAGATGTTCTGAGATAACAAATCTTCCAAGTCTCGTTGAGGTATCAACAGATGTAAGAATAAACTGGTTGACCATGAAGGCACCTAGTAAAGCAGCAATACCAACGCTAAGAAAGGGCACGATGCCTCCGACAACATTTCCAAAGCCCGTAGAGAAAAGAACTATCCACCCTTTGCTTAGGGCTTCTTGGAAACTGCCGATTTCTCCAGTAGGGCTCCAGCTTAATCCAGATATTACGACGACTGTTACAAGAACTGCAAGCGTTCCCTCAAGAAGCATTCCCCCATAGCCAATAACCTTTCCATGAGACTCTTTTGCTAATTGCTTGCTTGTCGTTCCCGACGAAACAAGTCCATGAAATCCTGAAATTGCGCCACACGCAACTGTAATGAAAAGAATAGGCCACAAAGGGAAAATTCCTCCAGAAATGTAAGAAGGAGCATTAATTACAGGTCTAGCTATTAAGAAAGCAATAATTCCCAATGCTAGGATAAGAATCATTTGTATAGAACTAAGATAATCCCTTGGCCGCAAAAGAAGCCAGACAGGAAGAACAGAGGCCGCAAACGCGTACCCTAAAATAATTGTCACCCAAACATTTCTCAAAATTGTCGGGTCTTCTATAGGAAGATTTATCGGAAATAAATGTCCTATCCAAACAAAAAAGAAAATTATAACTATTGCAACAACACTTGAAACTTTATAATCCCAATTATATCTCTTTACTCCTAAACCTAGAATAATTGCTAAAACAGTTATAACTAGCAAAGGAATTACTAAATCTGGCTTTGCAGTTATGCTTTCTGCTGTTGAAATACTAAAAACAGTAATGATAAGAACAAGTGTAAGCCAAATCATTGCCCCAAAAACCCAGCCAGCTTTAGAGCTCAGATATTTTTTAGTTATCACAGACACGCTCTTTGCTTTATTCCTCACAGAAGCTATCAGGCTCGTGTAATCATGCATTGCTCCAATCAGAACAGCTCCAAGCAAAACCCAGATTATAACTGGAAGCCATCCAAAATAAGAAACCGCAAGAATAGGTCCTATAATTGGCCCTGCGCCGGCAATTGATGCAAAATGATGACCCATTAAAAATGGTTTTTTTGACGCTGAGAAATCAACACTTTCTTTGTTTGTTTGTGCAGGAGTTTTATTTTTATCATTAATTTTCAATCTTTTTTCTACAAATCTTCCGTAAACTCTATACCCAAAATAAAACCAGATAGCTGTTAAAATCAAAATCCAAACTACATTCATTTTCAGGTAAAAGAAACTATCTATAAAAAACTTTGTCAAATCTTGATAAATTACTTAAGAAAGGAGCTAAAATATAATTAAACATTTAAAGTAAAATAATTTATTAACTACCATGAGCTTATCTTAAAATAAAAATTAGCTAATCAAATTAATATAGAAAAATGAGTGATACGGAATCCATCGAAAATTTAAAAAAAGAAGTTGAAGCATTAAAAAGCAAACTAAAGGAAAAAGCCGAAAAACAAAAACAAGGAATGATCGACAAAGCCGGAAAAGGTAAAGTAATGTCAAGAGCCCCCTTTGGCTATCTAATTCAAGATGGAAAACTTGTTCCGGCAGAAAATCATGATGAAGTTCAAGAAATCTTTGAAGAATTTCTTTCTTCTAATATCAGTTTAAGACAACTTTCTGAAAAACATCACCTTTCAGTAAACGGATTAAAAAAAATTCTAAAAAACTTCACTTACATAGGAAAAGTAAAATTCAACAATCAAATATACAACGGAACTCACGAGCCAATCATCTCAACAACCTTATTCAATCACGTTCAGAATAAGCTTGAAAAATTGGGAATAAAGTGATTATCTAGCAGCAACTTCTGCTTCTAAAGAATCTAAAGAAAAAACAGGAATAGAATATTTTTGTCCAATTCTCTGCATTAAATTAGCAATTTCATAATCTCGTGGCTGCATTAAACCAGTCCTTTCAAAATGCCTCATTCTGTTTCGACCACTACTTTTCATAATTTTTCCATAGACAATTGTTCCAGGCAGGGTTATTGTTGGGTCGTCTAAAAAATTATTTCCCACACTATCGTAAAACACTGGCCATATAGAACAAAAGTTTCCTACTCTATCAATTTGTCCATGGGGAATTTTTCCTGGTCCCGTATGTGAAAATATTCTAGATTCTATAATGCCAAAACCCGGCGCAAAAATTCTATCAGACTTCGGAGCACTATTAATTGGAGGTATCCTAAAATCTTGAGCTACGCAATCGTCATCATCATATAAACAATTTCTAAAATTTTCAAAATTTAAATGTTCAAGCTCTTTTCTATCGTGAAAATAATGCCAGAGAATCGTTTTATTTACATTAAATCCTCTAAAGTATTGACCGTTTTTACATAATCTTCTTAATTCACTTACCCATTTTTCTGGAATTCGCTGAAAAAAATGCTCATCATAACTAACAATTTTCATAAAAATCTTATAAAAATACTTTATTTAAATCTTTCTAATTGCTACTATTTCAGAATTAAATCATCGATAAGAAGTCTGCCTCTTTCTTCTAGCTTTATGCAAACTTGTTTTGTATCTACGGCAAGGCTTATCGATAACTCGTCTGACGTTTTCGTCTTGCCTTACTATCTCCAGGTTTGTAAGCTTCTTTTCTTCTAACATCAGCAACAAGGAGATTTCTGTCATATTCAACAAAAGCTCTTTCAAGCTCTTTGTTTTTTGTGAATGCAACAATGGCTCTTGCAAGTGCAAGCCTAGAAGCTTCTATCTGACTTTTTTCCCCGCCACTTCTGACGTTTATCGCAATGTCGAAATTCAGTTTTCCAATCATGTTTATTGCAATTCTAAGTGGTTCTTCAATTTTAAGTCTGTCTAAAACCTGAAGTGTTTCATATGGTTTCTTATTTATTGTTATTTTCCCAGAACCTTCTGTAGCCACTGCTCTAGCAACGGCAGCCTTTCTTTTTCCAGAGGTGATTATTTTGATGTTCATCTTATTTCTTTCCGATGGAAACGAGTGAACTTGTGAAACTTTTTCCAGACGTAATTATCTTGTTCATTTTTTAAGCTCCTCGACCGTAATAAATTTACTTTTTACTTCTTTGCCGCCAGAAATTTTCTTTAAACCCTGAAATTCTTTGGGAATCCCAATATAACATTTTATTTTTGCAAGGGCAATTTTCCCTCTGCCCCTTCTATGGTCTGGAAGCATCCCCCTAATCGCTCTTTTAACAATTTTATCAGGATTTCTTGAAATTTTAGGGCCTTGTTGCCCGCTTCCAATTCTTGTTCTAGATGCCTCAAAATCTGCCTTAATGTTTTCTCTGTTTCCTGTTATTATAACTTTCTCTGAGTTCAAAATCACAATGTCTTCTCCTTTAAGAGCTTCTTTCGCAGCATAACTTGCTAAACGTCCCATTATAGCACCTTCTCCATCAATTACTTTTGTCATTTTCCGAAAACCTTTAATCCTTTCGCTTCAGGATTTTTTTTAATTTCTTCCAGCATTGTTATGGCTTGCGACTTCGTTTTTAATAACTTTTCCCTTGTTTTATCAGAAAAGGCAAAAGCAACTATTGCCACTTTTTTGCTTAACTCGCCTTGGGAAAGGACTTTTCCAGGCACAACTATTGAGTCTCCTTCTTTGGTCATTTTCTCGATTTCATTAAGATTTACAGCTATTTTAGTTCTTCTAGGCATAGATAAGACTCCAGCAACTTCAAGCCAGAAATCAGAGCCTGTTTTTTTCGCTGCTCTCAAAGTTTCAACTAAAACAGAATTATTTTTTCTTTGCGATTGTTTTTCTATTTTTGTTTTTGACTTAGCCATTTTTACATTTGCTAAATTAGTAGAAGTATTGAATCCTACTAACGCGTTAGCTCGCAGGTTAAAAAATGAAGATTTGTGGCGTTTAAAAGCTTTGTCATATCCTTTTTACTACAGTTTTTTCTATAGCCTCAAAAACATGCTTCCTAGCTTCCTTTAAACCAACATTTTTAATTACAAACCCTGCAGAGAGTTTATGGCCCCCACCCCCAAAATTTTTAGCAAATAAAGACACATCTATTGTTGAAGATCTTAATGAGCCCTTTAGTTCACCTTCAAGTTCATAGAGTGTAAGTTCAAAATCCACTCCTTTTATACCTCTTATGATTTCTATGCCAAGCCTTAAGTCAGCTATTCCTAAACCTTGTTTTTTTATCTCTTCTTTTTTCATAAATCCAAATGCACATCTTAATCCATTTACTTCAATAATTTCTAAATTATTGAGAAGAACGCCCTGCATTTTTTTAATTTTTATAGAATCTTTTCCTAGGATTTTGTTAAGTATGTCATTAAAATAATCAGCACCCGCCTCAGATAAAAAAGCAGCATCTTTGAATGCTTTGTTAGAATTTATGTGTCTAAAAAAACCAGTATCTGTTGCAATCCCAATAAATAATCTTTTTGCCAATTCTTTATCTATATCTATTTTTTGACTTTTGAATAACTCAATCAATATAGAACACGTAGAAGGGGCGTTCACATCAACATAATTCAAAGTACCGTAATAACTGTTTGTTTCGTGATGGTCTACATTTATGACTGGTTTTCCTTTCACTTTTTCATTAATATTTTTTGGAAGAGAATAATACTGAAGCGTTCCATGGTCTAGGAGTATTATTAAATCAAATCCTTTCCAAGAAATTTCACTCAGGTCTTTTCCAAAATCAACTTCCTTAGAAATCTCTAATTCAGCAAGGCTTTCACTTAACTCGTCTTTGCTGACTAAGGTTA
>Ga0209541_10008938_pt1 | contig 16359 bp, 24 predicted proteins | sample RifCSPlowO2_01_FD_184027 | JGI IMG/M metagenome (GOLD analysis project Ga0209541, IMG submission 184027) | Groundwater microbial communities from Rifle, Colorado - Rifle CSP2_plank lowO2_0.1 (SPAdes) (version 2) | ecosystem: Environmental > Aquatic > Deep subsurface > Groundwater | place...
AAGATAATCTTTTAAATAAATTTGCATTACTCAATGCCAATGGATAACTACGACCTCGAGCTAAGCAAGGCAATCGAGCGCATTAACAAGGACAATGCAAAGCTTGTGTGCGTCCAGCTGCCTGACGGCCTGAAGCCAAGGGCAAAAGAGATACAGGAATCTATAGAAAAGAATACAAGCGCTTCTGTGGTTATCTGGATGGGCTCATGCTTCGGCGCCTGTGATGTTCCCCTGCAGGTTGAAAGATTAGGAGTTGACTTGCTCATACAGTGGGGGCATTCCACATGGAGGGGAAGCTGGTATTAAGTTTTAAATACTACTTGTCATTCTGGTTATCTGATGAAAACCTATTTTGTTGTTGCCGGCGTTGTAAAATACAGGGGCAAAATCCTTATTCTCAGGAAATCCGAAGATGATTGGAATTACCCGGGCAAATGGAGCTTCTGCTCGGGATTTGTCAAGGAGTTTGAGTCGGCTGAAGACACTGTTTTGAGGGAGATAAAAGAAGAGACGGGATTGAAGGCTGCAATACTGAAAAAAGGCAGGCTGTTTCAGAAAGGCGACAGGAAACTCGGAAAAACATGGACTATAATGCCATTTTTGTGCAGTGTGAAATCAAATAAAGTAAAGCTTTGCCATGAGAATGCCGAATTCAGGTGGATTGAATGCAAAGACCTTGGAAATTACCCGGCAGTGCCGGGGCTTGAGAAAGATTTAAAAGTGCTTGGGTTAATTTGAATATTCAGAATATTTATAAATACGATTCATAATATAAATCAAATCAAAAATTAAAAATTTATGTGAAATAATGCGGCCCATGCGCTGTAAAACTGAATGGGTGCCTGCATGCATCTTCAAAAAAATGCCTAAGCAAAAAATCTTTTTGGGAGCTGACCATGCAGGCTTCAGGCTGAAGGAGGAAATTAAAGGCTTTCTCGGCAGTATTGGATACGACTTTGAAGACCTTGGGGCATTTACCGATAAAACACCATGTGACTATCCTGAAACAGCATTTAAATTGGCAAAAAAAGTTGCAAAAAACAATGCAAAAGGCATTTTGGTGTGCGGCACAGGAACAGGCGAGGCGATTGTCGCAAACAAAGTCAAGGGGATAAGGGCTGCAAACTGCTTCAATGAGTACACTGCAAGAATGAGCAGGGAGCACAACAACAGCAATGTGCTTTGCCTTGGAGCAAGGGTTTTAAGCGCCTCAGCGGCAAAAAAAATCACAAAAGCATGGCTTGGGACAGGGTTCAGCAAAGAGCCAAGGCACAAGAGAAGGGTGGCGCAGATAAGCGCGATAGAGAAGCAGCTCTGCAGGTAAGATGCAATTCCTAACTTATTTTCTTGCTTCTGTAATTTCCTTTCTTGGGCTGGTCATCGGAATTATCCTTGCCAGGGTAGCGCCTGAAGAGAAAAAAGCATTGGGTGCATATCTCTCTGTCTTGAGGAAAGTTTCATTCGCAGCAATCTTGTTTTTTGCGGCATTGTACTATTTCAAAAGCATAATGCATCTGCTGGCGCTGGGAATCTTTTTGGCATCCGCATTTTTCATGGAGTCAAGCGATAGATCCTCTCTTATCAAATCCGCATTCATTTATGCCCTGCTCGGCATAATTCTTTTCCTAAGCTCCGCAAACCGGGGCTTGTTTGTGCTGGAAGCATCCCTTATAACGGTGTATGGGCTGGCGGCAGGCTCTTTGCTCTACAATGCCAGGCAGAAAAATTATCCGGGAATATTATCGGCAAATGCTACATTCTTAATCACGGCAAATGCCCTGTTCTTCCTACCATTTCTCATTTCTTATCCTTAAATAGAAAGCAAGATGGTTTGTTGCTACATGCAGCACGAAGCTTAATGCCACTGCCACAATAAAAATCTTTGCCGTAACATTTAAAAAAAGCATTGCTAATGCCAATGCGCCAATGGCAAAATCCGTCTGGTCAAAAGGCACGAATCTTTCTCCGGGGTTTATGCCGAGCCTTCTTTTGAATACGCTTTTTATCAAGTCCCCTGTCAAGGCGCCCAGCCCCATCAAAACCCCGAGAAACATCCAGTTTCCGTAGTCGATAAACGAAATGCCCCTGAAAGCTTCTTTGGCATACATCAAATGCTGCACATAAGCTATTGCAACAGCAAACGCAACTCCAAAAAAAATGCCCCTGAATGTCTTGTTATGCCCGAGTATGGGCTTTCCCGCAATCTGCTTGTTGAAATCAATAGGATAAGCAAGAAAATTTATTTTCCTCACAATAACAGGAGCCATGTTGGCAAAGTATGCAGGCAGCATCAGGTAAAAGCACTTTAATATGAACAAGAAGATTTCATCCATTAGGGAAATTCTTATATAGTTGTTTAAATATTTTTGCCTGGTTATTCCAGACAAAATGAAAGTAACGGCAGTTGTTCCGGTTTATAACGAGGAAAAAACATTAAAGGGCGTCCTGGATGCTCTAACCTCAAGCGATAAGATAGATCAACTCATTGTCGTTGATGGCGGAAGCACGGATGGCACTCCAAGCATAATCAAAAAATTCAAGGTAAAATCAATAAGCCTGAAAAAGCCCATTGGAAAGGGCGGCGCGGTCAGGATAGCTACAAAAAACATCAAATCCGGAATTATCCTTTTTTTTGATGCTGATCTGATTGGCCTTAAAAAACAGCACGTGGTCCAGCTGCTTGATCCGGTGATTAACGGAGGCGCTTCAATGGTCATCGGGCTGAGGGACAAGGGAAACCGGATTGCAAATATGATAATGCCTTATTTTCCGCTTACTGGGGGTGAAAGGGCAATTAAAACAAACGTATTCATGGAGATAAGAAAATGCCCTCTGATAGAAGGGTGGGGGCTTGAAAGTGTCATGAATGACTATTGCAGGAAGAAAAAGCTGAAAATTGCCAAAATAAAACTAGGTGGGGTGGATCATATTGGCTTGCAGACAAAAAAATACGGATTAAACGCTTTCCTAAAAGAGATTTATGATGTTGTGGCAACTAAAATTAAACTTTTTGGAGCAAGATATGGCTAAATGGCATACCCGATAACTAAATTTTGGTTTTATCCGCTTTGCGCAATCGCTTTAAGAAAGATCAGGGGAATTGGAAATATTCCCAAGACCCCATTCATAATTGTGTCAAACCACGAGCATTTGGCTGATCCTTTGTATATACTATTTCCGATATTAAGAAAACTGGACAAAAAGGTGCATTTTGTTGCAACTCCGGCTTGGTGGTTTCTCGGCGACAGAATTTGCAGGGGATGGGCCGGCTGCATCCCGCTTTTCGATTCAAGGCAGGCTTATCATGAGGCTAAAAAGCTTGTCAAATCCGGAGAAATTGTCGGAATTTTCCCCGAAGGGCATTTGGAATTGAAAATAAGGCACTCAAAAACCGGCGCGGTCAGGCTTGCCGCTGAAACCAACACTCCTATTCTTCCAATCGGCATCAAGTCTTCATACATCCCTTTCAGCTCAACAGTCAATATTGGGAAATTGGTTTATATTAAGAATTGCAGGAACCCCGGGAAGCAGACAGGTGAATTGATGAAATCTATCTATAGGCTGAGGGACAGCCCTTGCTAAAGCAAATTCTTCCTTAAATAGCTCAATAAACCGCCAAACGCCCCGACCATTATTGTGCCGTCCACCTTTGTTTTTTTATGCCTGACAGCATCCCTCAAGCTGCCTTCAAATGTAGTATAGGCCGTCCCTATCTCAAAAAAGAAGTGCGAGTCAGAGCCGGCAGTCTTTGCCATGCCGAGCTTTTCAGCCGCCTCATTTGCTTTTTTATTGTCTCCGGGCAGTGTCCTTGCATTAAAACATTCAATAGCATCTATCTTATTTTTTACTTCTTTTATTGGAACCCTGAACTTGTGGTCATGGATCAATGTTGTCCTGAACGGGTGCGGCAGCACAACCATGGCATTCTGCTTTCTTGCCTTGTCAACGGCATCATGGAAGTCTATTGCATCAATCTTTTTGCTCAGGTAGTAAACCAAAACATCCCCGTAATTGGTGCTTATCTCTTCACCGACAATCACCTCGAAATCCTTGTCTTTGTTCAGCTTTTTGACTTCCAGAGCCCCGCGTATTTCATGATGGTCGGTAATAGCTATTCCGTCAAGTCCTTTCTTTTTTGCGAGTTTAAGGATTACATCCGGCCTGAGGTTGCTGCACTTTGAGCGATAGGTGTGCATATGGAGGTCGTATCTCATTTTTCAGAAAATTATTTAAGCGGTTATAAATCTTGTGCAATTATGCAGGTTAAATTCAATATCCCGAATAATATTACAATAATCAGGGTGGCGTTAATCCCCCTGTTTGCCGTGGTATTACTGGCAAAAATCCCCTACAGGAATGAGCTGGCTGCATTTATTTTCGCCATGCTTTCTGTTTCCGACTTTCTTGACGGCTATTTTGCAAGGAAGAAGCAGCAGGTTACCGAATTCGGCAAGCTCATAGACCCAATAGCGGACAAGCTGCTGGTTTCAACAGCGCTTATATTCCTTGTGGGCAAGGGAGTTGAGCTGTGGATGGCTGCGGCAATAATCTCAAGGGAGGTCATACTCACCGGAATAAGGATCTATCTTCTGCCCTCAAAACTTGTTGTGCCGGCGAGCAATTTCGGCAAATTGAAGACAGTCGTGCAGAGCCTTGCAATAGTGTTTGTTCTTTTAAGCCTGCCTTTCAGCCGGCACCTAATGATAGCGGCAGTATTGCTTACAGTGATCTCCGGCATCGAATACCTGTTCAGGATAAGGAAACTGACCGGAAACAAGGTGGTTAACCTGCCAAACCTTATCACTTTAGCAAGATTTCTCCTGATAATCCCTTTTATTTATTATTTCATCAATCGCAGGATTGACATTTCATTGGTGATCTTTGCGGTAATAACCTTGAGCGACAAGCTTGACGGGATCTCAGCAAGACTCATGAACCAGATGACCGAGCTTGGCTCAGGATTTGATTCATTCACGGACTATGCAGTAATAATGGCTACACTTGTGCTTCTTCTTATAAAAGGGCACATCAATAATCCTTTATTGGTAGTGCTGCTTATGGTCCCTCCTGTAATAAGCGGCGCCATGAAAATGATTTATGCAAGAAAACTTAAAAAGGTCCCGGTAACTTTTATAGCCCGCGTAAGCGTCGGCTTGATTTATGTTACACTGATAGTAATTCTTATAAAGCTTGCTTACAATGTCCAGATTCTCTCCAATATCATAGGCTACCTTCTTATAACTGTCTTGGTATTGGTGTATGGAACTATGTTCGGGTATGTGCACAAAGTTATGAGTGTGCCTAAAAAATCATAGTAATTTCTTAACCCTCAAAGAAGAGACCATTAACACCCCGAGCACAAGATAAATATAAGGATAGAATTTGGCAGGAGTCCCTATAAAATAAATGAAAGGGATGAAAATGCCGTTAAGGGTTATCGGCATTCCGGCATACGCTCCTTTTATGTCCATTATGTTGTACCTTGCAAGCCTGAGTATGCCGCAGAAAAGGAATACTGTAAAGGCAATCATTCCGAATGTTACCTGGAACTGCTTAAGATTTGATGAGTATTGTATAAGGCTGAATCCAAATATGGCCGGCGCAACGCCAAATGCCACAGTATCGGCCAAAGAGTCAAGCTCCCTTCCAAATGGGTTTTGCTGGTGAAGCGTAACCGCAATCTTTCCATCAAGGTAGTCAAACACAACAGCAGCGAGCATTGCAATAGCAGCATACCTAAAACTGTCATTTATGGAAAAGGCGATGCTTACAAGCCCCAATGCAGCGCCTACCAGTGTGAATGCATCAGCAAGCTTCAGCAGCTTGACCATCCTGAACTGCTCCAAATCCGTCTTTTTTCTGGCAAGCCTGAACTCTGACTTTACAAAGGTATAGGCTCCTGAAGCGATTGTAAGCGTCAGGGCAGCGGACATCAGGTACCAGTCAACCTGCTGGCTTATCATCACCTGCATAAGCGCCATGACCTGGGAAAAATAGCTTATCTTGCCTATGACTGTCTGCTTGAACTCTCTTCTTACATCCTTGTAGATAAGAATTGCTCCCCCAATGATTGTAAGCAAGTCCCTTGCCAATACAATCAATGAAACCCACCACGGGATTATTCCATTTATTGCAAGTGTTATTGCAACCAGGTTGACAAGCAGCTTGTCAGCCAGGAAATCTATAATCAGGCGAAGCTGTGAATCATGCTTCCTTGCTGCAAGGCTGTCAAAAAAGCCTACAAGAGCCGTAAATATGAACAGCACAATGCTTATGTTTTTCCTGTTGAAGAAGACAGCAGCAGCCGCTATAAACGCCAGTATGCATCTCAGCCCAAATATTGTGTAAAAGAGGCGCTCCCTTGCAATTTTGATCCGCATTTTATCGGTTCCAGCAGACGTATACAAAAGAAGGCGGCACGTTCAATGGAACAAATTTTCTTATGACGCAGTCAAAATAGGATTCAAGCAGGCCGCTAATCCCATTTGTGTACTGGAACAGTATGAACCTGCCGTTCTTGCTTAGCGAATTCCTGACTTCCTGCAGTATTTTCCTCTTTTGGGCGGTTGGGAAAGCCCTGAATGGCAACCCTGAAACTATGCAGTCAACTTCGCTTATTCCCCTCTTTTTCAGATTGTCCCATATGTCTTCCGCGCCGGCATTTATGATATGCATCCTGTCATCCTTGATTGTTTTGCTCATATGGCCGCAGAATCTCTTGTTAACCTCAAAGCACAGCAGCTTTGCATCTGGCCTTGCCTTCCTGAGAATTGCTTTGGTGAATGTTCCGCAGCCCGGCCCAAGCTCAATGATGTTCTTTGAATTCTTAAAGTCTATAAACTTCATTACTCCTTTGGTCAGGAACTTTGAGCTGGGAGCTACTGCCCCGACTTCCTTCGGGTTCTTCAGAAAATTTGAAAAAAGCAATAACGAATCTTTCATTTTAGAACTGCTATTATGGTTTCACCTGCCCTTACTTCATCATTAATTTTGACTTTTAGATGTATATTGTCCGGAACAATCAATGTTGTCTGGCTGCCAAGAGATATCATGCCTATTTTATCCCCTTTATTAAGTTTGTCATTCTTTCTTACGTTGCACACTATCCTTCTGGCAAGGAAGCCTGCAATCTGTATTACCTTGACCTTTAGCCTTGTGTTTTGGATTATCACTTCATTTTTCTCGTTTTGCAGGCTTTTGCTTATGTCATATGCCATGTAAAATGTGCCTTTTTCATGCTTTATTGATTTTACTGTTCCGTTTATCGGCGCCCTGTTGATGTGAACATCCAATGGCGACATGAAGATTGAGATGGCATAGCATCCTTCTGCCACATCTTTTGTCAAAGTTCTTATTTTTCCAGTTAACCCTTTGTTTATTCGGATGTTCTTCCTTGATGTGCTTATGATGCTAATGACTCTTCCGTCAGCAGGCGCAACTATATTGTTTCCTTTCGGAATTGTCCTTTTCGGGTCGCGGTAGAAGTTTAACAGGAACAAAGCAATTAGAATCAACAAAATCATCAAAATCACGATTATCAGTGTTGCCATAGTGTATCCTGCTTTGAATCAGGCATTTAAGCTTTTTGTGTTTTTTGCACCATTAATTTTATGAGCTATGGTCAGGATTATACAACTAGAAAACTTTTTAACCTATTCCCTTTACTTTACAGATATGGTTTATACAATTGTTGATTGTTACACGGATGAGCCTGCAGGCCTTGGCGTTCCTCCTTACCTTGGCACTTATCCCAGATATGTAGCCGGCTATCTTAATGAAGATGTAACGTATTTGACAATTGATGACTTAAGGCTCTGGAAGAAGCATAATTCTGTTGTTAAAGAGACAAAACTTTCTCAAAAAACAGATATAACCACTTACAATTTAACTGCTAATTACAGGAATGTTGGCAAAATACTGAATGAAACTGACACTCTTATCATCATTCTCGGCGTCCATGTTCCTGGCAAGTACCTTTCCGCAGTTCCCGGAACATTAAACGAGATTATCCCCATGATTAGGGATTTGAACTGCAAGAAGATATTAACAGGGCCTGCGGTCTTTGGCACTCAATTATTTGGCGGCAGATTTTACGAGAAAGCTGACTTAAGCGTTTTTGACAAAGTTTCTTATGATATGTTTAATTTCCTGTATAAAGATGTAAAAGAATATTCGCTTAAAGGGGCTTCTGTTTTGAAACAGATTCCGGATTACAGGATGATTGAAATAGAAACGGGCCATGGCTGCGACATTGGTAAATGCTCTTTTTGCACAGAGCCATTGAAGAACAAAGTTGAATTTCGTGAAAAGGAAGATGTCCTTAATGAGATTATTGAATTTTATAAGCTAGGCGCAAGATTCTTTAGATTGGGAAAGCAGACCTGCTTCTACACTTTGCCTTATGCAGTTGAATTATTGAAAGACGTACATTCTCATTGCCCTGAAATAAAAGTTCTCCATATTGACAATGTGAATCCGGTAAAGGTGGTTCTTGACAAGAAAAATGATTTTGAAATTACAAAAGCAATAGTAATGTATTGCACTTCCGGAAATATTGCTGCATTTGGAGTTGAGTCTTTTGATTTGGAGGTTGTTAAGGCAAACACTCTTAACACGCCGCCGACAATCGCTTATGAAGCGGTAAAGATTTTGAATAAATACGGCGCAGAAAGGGGCATTGACGGAATGCCTAAATTTTTGCCGGGCATAAACATCATATTCGGCCTTCGTAATGAAAGCAAAGCAACTCATCTGGAGAATATGAAATGGCTTTCAAGAATCCATGAAGAAGGACTGATGCTTCGCCGGATCAATATCAGGCAGGTTGCGATTTTTGAGGGGACTTCACTATTTAACGAAGGCAAGGATAAATTCTTAAGAAAAAATAAAAAATTATACTGGAAGTGGAGAAACGAGATCAGGCAGAAGATAGACTGGCCTATGCTGCAAAGAGTTGTTCCAAAAGGAACTGTGATGAAAGACTGCTATTCAGAGATCTATGACGGAAAAACTACATTTTGCAGGCAGTTTGGGACTTATCCATTGATTGTTGGAGTGAAGGGGAGGGTTCCATTGAAGCAGTTTTATGATTTGGAGATAACAGGGCATATGCTGAGGAGTATAACGGGGAAATTGGTGGAGAGAAAGTTGGTTAACGAAAAATGAAGGAAATACAATGGACTTTAGACCGGGCAATTGCTGATAGTACTACTCTTGAAAATTTTGATTTACAAAAATGGATTGAGTATAATATGAAGTTGGATTCTACTGAATGGTTTGTTTCAATTGATGATTTGGATAATAAATTAAATAAAAAAGAAAAAATTATATCCCGTTATTTTAAGAAATTTATTCAAATAATTGATAAAATTTTTGAATTAGAAAATAAATTATTCCTTCAAATGGATAATAAAAAATCATATAAACTTAGGGCAAATTCCTACGAAGAAATTGAGGAATTTTTTGAGAAATATAACTGACTAATTTCCGATTCCAAAACCTTTAAATACTCCGTATTACATATGTATTACTAGGTGATTCAATATGCCAACTTCAATAATAAGAAAATCAGGAAACAGCACGGTTTTGGTTTTGCCTCCGCATTATGTCAAGGAAAGAAAACTAAGGATTGGGCAGGAAGTTACTTTTGAGATAATTCCGAGGGTAGACTTGAGCAGGCTTTGGGGCGCAAGCAAGCATCTGAATATAGATACACAAAAGGCAAAGGATGAATTAAGAAAAGAATGGAATGAATGAAAATGCAGTACTTTCTAGACACTTATGCTCTGGTAGAAATAGCCAAACAGAATCCAGAGTATAGAAAGTATACAATAAACCAAATAGAAGCCGGCACATCAATCTTCAATATCATGGAGCTTCATTTCTATTATCTAAAAAATTATGGAAATGTAGAGGCAGAAAGAATATACCATCTCATAATGCCTTTGCTAATCAGCATCGATGATGACACAATCAAAGACGCAAATAAATTTAAGCTTTTAAATCTTAAAAAAAGAATGAGTTTTACTGACTGTATAGGATATACTGCGGCATTAAGGATGAACTTAAAGTTTGTAACAGGAGACTACGCGTTCAAAGACTTCAAAAACGTGGAATTCATCAAATGAAAAATCTGAATTTCAAAACCAATCATTGTAAAAGTAGGGAGGAAACAATTGAGATACTACATGATCCAGACATGACAAGGCAAATTCTGGAGAGTGAAAAGAACATAGCAAAGAGAGAAATAAAAAAGCTGAACAATAAATGAATTTCGCGATGAGTTATAGAATATGAATTCTCAAACCAACCTCTTATACTCCTTCAAGTATCTCCTTACAAAAAACCTTAAAAAATATTTTGGCTTTTCATTTATCTGGCTTGATTCAAGGCTTTTGTAATACGCCATCCTGTCTTTGAACTTTATGTTAAGCATCGGATAGCCGTGGCTTTTCAGGACGTAATTTGCAAGCAGCCTGCTTATTCTTCCGTTGCCGTCCGTATAGGGGTGGATTGAGACAAATTTCAGATGCGCTAGTGCAGCCAGCTCAACCGGATTGGTTTCTTGCCCTTCTTTTCCATACCAGTTAAAAAACTTATTGAGCAGTTTCGAAACATCTTCCGGATGCGGAAATGCAGCCCTGCTTCCGCTAACCATTATCCTGTGCGGCCTTATTTTGCCTCCGATGTAATCTCTAGTTTCTTTGAACATCATCTCATGCCATCTGTTCACGGCTTTAAGGCTTAACTTTCCCTTGAAATCAAGCATGGAGTAACATGCTTTTCTGTAACTTTCGGCTTCTTTTACATCCTTTGCAGGCTTGCTTTTGGGAGTTATATTATGGAGGAACAGTCCTTTTGTATCGTTTAAAGTAAGGCTTCCGCCTTCAATTTTGCTTGAGTCAAAGACGAAATGCACCAGAAAATCCTCAATTAATTTTTCTTTTTCCTGCTTAGGCAGCTTTGCCTGCTCTTTTATGAATTTTGCTTTGATGTCTCTAAGCTTGATTATCATGGTTGTCTTGAGAGCTTTATATTCAAGGTCATCTTTGATGTCATCAATATTAGAAGGTATATCCTTGCCAAGATACTTGCTTATTACCCTGACTTTCTTGCCAAGCTTGAAGCTGTGCTCAGCATAGTAATATGTTTGTTTTCCTAACTTTCGCTTCTTTATCGTTACCATAATATGTCCTTATACCTACTTTTTTATAAATTTATCGTTTTTTCCCAAAAAGTAGGGGTAAGGTTTTAGAAATAAACAATCACTTTATTCAATCACAAACACTTCCTCAATCCTTTTCCTTTTCAAAGCTTTTGTTATCCTGTAAGCCAGCTCAAGTGAAGGATTATATTTTCCCCGTTCAAGCGAAATGATAGTCTGCCTTGTGACGCCTACTGCATTCGCAAGCTCCTCCTGCGTTATGCTCAGGCTGTTCCTGTAAAATGATATCTTTGTTTTCATCTAGTCTGTCCGCTCTAGGTAAATGTTTGTTGCAGCTTTAGTCAGCAATCCAATAACCACTGCGGCTATTATTACAGGATCAACTGCAAAGCTCTGCTTTACAATGCTGACAGATGCCTGGTAGCCAACGCCGATTGCAAGGACCGCAATGACGGCCCAAAGCGCGTTTCTTTCGGCAATTGCCTCATGCACCTTTTCCCTTTCATCCTGCTTGACCTTGAACATTATGTCAAAAAAGTCAGCAGCAATTATCACTCCCCAGACTATTGTTGCAGCAATCGTTGCTTTCTGGCTAAGCCCTATGTTCTGGAACACAAAAAACGGGGCAGCGGCTATTATGATATACATCCATCCCTGCCATTTCTTCGGGAACAATCCCCATCCGCCGTACTTTCTTCTTGCAAACCATTCAGGTTTTCCTATCATTTTGATCACCTTTGATATTTTAAACTGGATTTTCCAATGTAAAAAATATATTACATCTAGTATATAAATCTTTCGGAAAATGTAAGAAATAGATTACATAAATAACCGGCAAAAATACAAACAATTTTTCCTTACCAATAAAATTATATACTGCATAAAACTTTCCGCCCGGCAGGTGATTTCATGAAACCAGGAACCAAAGTAAAAGTTCATTACACTGGGACGCTTAATGATGGAACCATATTTGACTCTTCTGAAGGAAGAAAGCCGCTCGAATTCAGTATCGGCGAAAGCCAGGTTATTCCTGGATTTGAGGACGGAATAAAAACAATGGGCCTGAATGAGGAAAAGACGATAAAGATAGATGTGAAAGACGCTTACGGCGAGAGAGACGAGCGGATGATTGTCTCTGTCCCAAAAGAAAAATTCCCCCCTGAAGTTAAGGTTGGGGGAATGCTTATCATGAAAGGGCCTAAAGGCGAAAGGCTGCAGGCTGTCGTTAAGGAAATAAAAGACGATGCAGTAATGATAGACCTGAACCATCCTCTGGCCGGAAAGGAATTAATCTTCAAGGTCAAGGTTGTCGGGTTGGATTAGAATTTCAAGGCAACTGCCGTAAAACAAGCTTAACTTTTGTCGACTTCGTACCTGTTTGCATAATCCCTTAATACTGGCAGGTTGAATCTCCTACCGCCAAATACTAAAAATACCGGAAGCCCGTCTTCATCTACCATCCTATGCACGGTTCTTGTGCTGACCCCAAAATATTCTGCGGCCCCCTCATAAGTCATTAACGGCAACTGGTCTTTGTCCCGGCGGACAGCCTCAGATGGAGTCGCCTTGACACCATTTTGAAAATAGTTTTGGTAAATCCAGTCTACCAATTCAGACTCTTCATACCTGTATAGTCCGCGAATAATCCTGCAAGGAATAACACTTCTTTTACGTACAGTTGTTGTTTCGCTTAACCGCAGCAGATCCCCCAGTTCTTTTCTGGTAAAATACCTGCTACGTTTTAATATCTTAGAGATTTCTTGATCTGTGACCCTTGTGACAAGCGTTCCACCCATAATCTTTGGGAAATCTGAGCAGATATTTAATCATTTTCATTGATGGCTCTGAGATTCATGTCAACGAAACCTATTTAAACGAAACTTTTATTCTGAGCGTCAAGCCTCCGTAGCTCAGCAGGTAGAGCGTGTGACTGTTAATCACAAGGTCACCAGTTCGAGTCTGGTCGGGGGCGTTTTTTCTCCATAACCATTATAAATAATAAATAAACTCTGGACTCATGCAACCCATCCCCTACAAGCCGTTGAAGCATATCATGGTATGCACGAATGAAAGGGAGTCAGAAAGGGAATGCTGCTCCAAGGTGCAGGGCTATGAAATCTTCAGGGAATTGAAAGACTGGGTCAAGTCAAAAGGGCTGGCATCGAAAATCTGGGTGACAAGAACTGGCTGCCTGGGGTTCTGCAACAGCATCGGGGCAACGATTGCAATCTATCCCGACCAGCTGTGGTTTAAGGAAGTTAAAAAAGAAGAAGTGCAAAATATAAAGAATTTCATTCTTGATGCAGTCAAATAAATAAAACTTTATAAATAAAGATAATTTTCAATCAGCTATCTGGGTTCGTAGCTCAGTCTGGCAGCTGCCAATGCATTGTTGGCTCGCTGGGCAATTAGAGCGCTGCTCTGATATAAGCAAATAGCAAAGATTTGTTTTCACTGAGGCAGAGGTCGGCGGTTCAAATCCGCTCGGACCCATTTCTTGAATCTCAGCCGGCAGCATGAAAATTTCCAAATTTTCTTTTAACTACCACAAAGTTTAAATATAAGTTATTATTTTTAAATAGCAACACTTTCGTTGAAAGCTAAAAAAAAGACTTGGAGGGGTGCATGATGGATCTTAAAAGAAGTTTGTTGATTGTTTTGCTGATGATTTCTGTTTCACTGTTAAGCAGCTGTGAGGTTTACCAGACTCTTTATGGCACCCCTACCCAAACAACCGGGGAAGTGATAGCCCCTCCTCAAGATGAGGAGCCTTCCCAGCCTATAATAATAGATGAGACCCCTGTTGGAGAGATACCTCCGATTGAAATTGTACAGGGAGAGCCTGAAGAACCAGTAGTTCCTATTGAGGTGGAAAAATCATCTGAGAAGCCAGTGGTCATTGTGGTGCAGGAAACAGACCTTGTAAACCTGATACCTAAGGCAGAGGACCCTGACAAGGAGGCACAGCTTACATTCACATTCACATCGCCTGTCAGCGATCAAGGCGAGTGGCAGACAAAGTACGGCGATGCCGGTGAGTATACAGTCACTGTTACGGTTTCTGACGGCGAAGCTGCAACATCAAGGGACGTTTTAATACTTGTAAACAAGAAAGAGGAGACCCCTACGATAGACAGCGCAAAGCCTATTGAAACCGGGCTCACGATTGATGAGGGCCAGTCAGTTGACTTCTACATTGTGGCAGCCGACTTGAATAATGATCCTTTGACATACTCATGGAAGTTTGACGGAAACGATGATGGCGATGCAACTGATTACACCTACCAGAGCGACTACGACAGCGCAGGCACACATACAGTCAAAGCAGAAGTGTCAGACGGGCTGTCAATCGCAACCAGAATCTGGTCTGTGGACGTGAGGAACGTGAACAGGGAGCCTGTTCTGGAGCCTATCGATGACATAACTGTCAGGGAAACAGAGAAGGTCGTAATAACGGCATTGGCGACAGATGACGACAAAGACACGATAACTTACTCAATAAGCGACGAGATGTTCAGGCAGGAGGACAATGTGTTCTCCTGGGAGACTGATTACAACAGCGCAGGCACATACGAATTCATAATAGCGGCAAGCGACGGCACAGACTCGGCAGAAAGGACGTTCAGCATAGTGGTGGAGAATGTAAACAGGCCGCCTGTGATAGTGGATGTGCTCCAAAAATAATCTTTTAATTTTATTTTCTTTTTGTTGGGGGGAATAAATGAACAAGAACATTGTGTTACTTTTTTTCATATTTTTGGCTTCTCCATTTATAGTGTACTCCATCACCTCCTTGACATTTCAGGAGACAGACAAGATAGTTCTCGTCCCTGATGCAATAGACCCGGATAACGACAAGCTGTCCGTTGCCTATGCCCCTCCGCTGAATGAAAATGGCGAGTGGCAGACCACTTATGGCGATGCTGGCGAATACAAGTCGGCTATAATAGTGTCTGATGGCGAGGATTCCGACACAAGGGAGCTCCTTATCATAGTTGAGAGGAAGGAAGAGCCTCCGGTAACTGATGATTATTCTCCAAGGGAAGCCTCGGTATTCGTCAAAGAAGGCTTATCGCTTAAATTTGCCCTGTCTGCCACAGACCTAAATAAGGACGTGCTTTTTTACTGGTGGGCTCTTGATGGCATCAGAGTGCAGGATGGCAGCGAATTCACTTATGACATTGGATATGGCCAGCAGGGAACTCATACGGCAACCGCATTCGTGTCTGACGGAATGTTCAATATAACAAAGGAATGGATCATTGAGGTCGAAAACGTTGATGTTGATGCGCTCTTTGACGAAATCCAGGACATTGTCGTGAATGAAAACGAGATAGCCAGGCTCAATCTTCCTGATTTCAGCAAATACAGGCTCGAATATTCAGTCTCAGACCCCATAGGAAATGACAACGAATGGCACACGACATACGATGATGCTGGCTCTTACTCCATAAGGGTGCATGCTGAAGGAAAGGAATTCAGCGGGGACACTGTAGTGGATGTGATTGTAAATGACGTGGACAGGCCGGTGGCGTTTGAAGGCCTGGAAAACATTGTTGTTGATGAAAACCAGAAAGCCGTCATAACCCTGAAAGCCACGGACCCTGACGATGACAGGGTAACTTACACTCTTGAAAAAGCCCCTTATGGCGCAACGCTTGACGATAATGTTTTTGAATGGACACCTGACTTTGACGCTGTCAAAAGAGAAGGTTTTATTGACGGGGCTCTGGAAAGGTTTGGAACTTTGACTGACAGCTACAATGTGCAGTTCTCGGCATCCTCAAAAGACAAAAAGGCAGTCGGAAACATCATAGTAACTGTAAGGGACGTGAACAGGCCGCCGGTGATTGATGATATTGCTCCGATAGCGGTAAACGAAGGCGAAACCATAACAATCGTGCCGAAAGCATACGATCCTGATGGAGACAAGGTAAAACTCAGCTATTCCGGGTTTTTGAACACAGACACCTATGCCGCTAATTTTGATGATGCAGGCGATTACACAGTCAGGGTGATTGCAAGCGATGGCAAGCTAGAGGCGTTCAAAGACGTGAAGATAGCCGTCAAGCCCACGAACAGGGTGCCTGTTTTCAGCGAAATAAGCAGCGCAAAGGCAAAAGAAGGCGACGCTGTTGAAATCATGCTTGATGCTTACGACCCTGATGGCGATAAAATAGAGTACATGATTGAAA
>Ga0209541_10008939_pt1 | contig 16359 bp, 15 predicted proteins | sample RifCSPlowO2_01_FD_184027 | JGI IMG/M metagenome (GOLD analysis project Ga0209541, IMG submission 184027) | Groundwater microbial communities from Rifle, Colorado - Rifle CSP2_plank lowO2_0.1 (SPAdes) (version 2) | ecosystem: Environmental > Aquatic > Deep subsurface > Groundwater | place...
TATATATTGTGTGCTTTAGCAAATCGTTCAAATATCCAAGCGGAGCGTAGCCGGGCAATTCGCCTCGGCGCAACTTTTGACGCAACCCTCGTTTGGTATTCTCTGAAAGATTATCAACAAAGTATTTTGATTGCCCAAAAGCGATATTGAGCATGAATTTGCCTTGCGGGGTCGGCTCAAACCAGAATGTCGGGGATTTTAGCGATCTGATTTTTCCGGTATCCACTAGAAAAATAATCTGTCCGCCGTCTATGCTGTTTCTCGCCAATCTGTCGGGATGCCACGCTAAAATCCCCTCGGCTTCGCCGCGCTCCATTCGTTTGAGCATATCGTTGAAAATCGGTCTGCCCGGCTCTTTGGCGGTCTGCGATTCGCGGAAGGTCGCGGCGATCAAAAGATTTTCCCGCAAGGCAAATTCTTTCAATTCCGTTTCCTGCGCTTCCAACGACAAAACTTGTCTGTCGTCCTCGTCGGTGGATTTTCTGATGTATAAAAAGTATTTCATATTATGTCTTTTAGTACTATCACATTATTTTTCTTAAATCTTGTCGTATTTTTTCTTTAACCCCTTCTTTGCCAAGCTGATACGCAGAATAATGCCAAATTTTATCTATCTTACGTTTGAGTATTTGGTTTAAGATTTCAAAACTTTTATTTCCGATACATATAATATGAAATTCGTCCGATTTAGAAATCTTTGATAGCAATTTCATTTCTCGTTTCAATAGTCTTTTATTTTCCGTAATAATATTCCCATCTTTTTTAATAGCTTTCATTAAATCTCCGCTGTTTGGGTCGTATTTAGTTTTAATGATGTCGGTCATATATGCTCCGTTAAAATAAGAAAACTCTGGCTCGGAAAGGACTTCCGCTAATTTACGACAATGTTCTTTTTTCCAGGAGGAATTCTTCTTTTCTTTAATAAAGTGGTAATTCATCCAATCATCAACCTTGCGAAGGTCATAGCTAGCATTCAATCCCATGAAAATTATGTTTGGTTTTATGAGAGATTTGAATTTTTTATCTTTAATTATTTTTTCAATCTCTCCGCCATTATCCCACAAAGCCCAGCTACTATATGGCCCAAATTCCTTTTTAAGTTGTAATAGATATTTATTCATAATTTAATTATATCGCTTTTTGGCAGTTAAAAATTATCGCTTTGCTTTCCGCCTTCGGCGGAAGAGAAAGAATTGGCTGTAAATTTCCATTTACTCCGCGCTTCGCGCGGCGAACCACGTTTTGCGCTCGCAGGCAATTCGCTTTGAACCCAAAAAGTCGTGGAAAATTCTCGCCGATTTGCCCGCCTCGGGGCTTCGCCCCTCGGCGGAGAACTCGTATCATCCTATTTGGCTCCACACCCTGAACGAAATCCGAACGCATTTTCGGGAAACCCCCGAAGAATGAAGCCGCCCCGCCGCCGCTCGTTAACGCTCGCCGCCCAGCAAAAAAGCTTTCTTCGTTTTTCCTGATTTGCGCGCGCCGGACTTGTGGTGAGCTTGTCGAATCCATTTTTTCTCTTAAAAGGAAAAGAATGTTTTGCTTGGCTCTGCCACTAACGGAGCAGGCGGCGGGGCTTTGCTTTCGGCTCGGGCGAGGCGGAATTCCCCCTACACCCCCCCTTCCGCCGCGCCCTCGCTTTTCGCGCCGCCACCGAATTTCGCGCCAGTTGAAAACTGGCGTGCCGCCTAACTTTGTAATAATAACTGTTGTTGTTTTTGTCCTTTTACTAAATTTAAATCGGAAATTCCGAATTTTTCAATAAAACTTTTAGCGAACGACTTATAATTATTTTGGTAATTTCTGCTTACATGGTTAATATAAAATTCCATATCTTGTGAATTTAAATTTCTCGCTAAAAGTTTTAAATCACCATCAAATTTTATACAATAACCAGCGAAGAAAGTGTAATCCTCTTTTTCCCAAACCAGAAAATTTGGTTTTAGGTTAATTGGCGAAGTTAGAATCTTTTTCCCGAATGATGTATCAAGTCCCTGCGACCTTCCAAAGGCATACCATGCAACTTGATTTGATTTTCCTTTATCTCTCTTATCTAAATTTTCTCTAACTGCCAAAAAATATTTATAAGTTAATGGAAACTTATTTTTTAAATCGTTTTCCGGAATAATAGAATGCTTATTATTTATCTTCCGATAAGGAAAAATCACATAGCGACTTTGTTCCTCGTCCGGGTCTTTTAGAATTGATGCTTTTATAATCGGCTTTAAAATATTTTTTTCAATTCTAAAAACTCTATTATCCTTCAATTTTATTTCCGCAAATTCACCTTCAAATTTAGGGTCTTTAAAAATATAAAATTCGTCAGCAAGCGTAGTTATACCGACATGTATTTTTGCGATTTTATTTAGCGGCATTCCTCTTTTTTCTATCGCTTTTAATTTTTCAAGTATATCATTTGAAGTTAAAATCCAATTATCACTATTTAGATTGTTTAAATTAACATCATCTATGAAATTAACATTTTCAACATCGCCCTTATATAAAGCAAAAGTATTTTTTTGCTGATTCTTATCTAAAATAGTAATCACTGAATAAGTCGTGGCGTTTTCAAATAGTTGATTGTGTTCAAAATCAATTAAAGTTTTTAAGGTTTTGCTTGTTTTGATAAAATCCCGCAGGGTTTCACCGGCTTTTGTTTTGAGGTAAGTATTTGGTGTTATATATCCCAATTTTCCTGTCTTATTTAATAAATAAAAACCCAATTCAAAAAAAGTAATGAAAATATCCGTCGAGCCCTTTTTACACAAATGCCAATCACCCTGAATTTTGCTTCTCCTTTCTTTTCCGAGGTGCTGAATTCTTATATAGGGAGGGTTGCCAACAACAAAATCAAAAAAATCAAAATACTTACCGACATTTTTTTTATCAAGACTATCGGTTTTTATTATCTGCCAGTTTATATTTTTTAAATTATGTTTTAATGCAATTTCGTCTAATGTCGCAACGCATTTTTTGATTGCAACCTCATCAATATCAAAACCAAATACATTTTCCCCAATAAATTTTTTAATCTGTGGTTTGTTTAATTTTTTTTGTTCAGCGTCAAATATAAATCGTTCTACAATTTCGCTTAAAAAGGCGCCGTCGCCACAGGCGGGATCGATTATTTTCTTTTTGTAGATGTCTTTATTATATGCGAGGTTGTCCAAAATTAAATTTACAACCCACTTTGGAGTATAGACAACGCCGTTTAATTTTTTTTCGCTAACATTCATAACTTACGATTTTAATTGACACAAGGCTATAACCTTATCAATAAAATTTGAAATTGATAATTGATTTTTCAAAATTTCTATAGTTTCCTTTGTTAATCCACGATTTTCTAGTTTTTCAAAATATGCCACCCCCTTATTATCAAAATCAATAATTGCCATTCCTAAAACTTCCGGCTTATGCGGGAAGTCCAAATCATTAAAAAGTTTAATGTATTTTGATAAATCATTTTCGCTGATTATTTCAGTCTTTTTTTCTTTTCCTCTTAAATTTCCTTTGTTTTTATCATAATAGGGCGTATGCGCTCTTAGAACTAAAAAGTGGGCGAAGCCAACATTTACTCTTCTTATGTTCGCTGTTTCACCAAGTAGATTTTCAAAATAATTATTTGAATTCTGTTTATAATTTGAGGTGACAAATTTAAAGCTTATCGTCGCAATTATTTTTTCACCTTTCAAGATAGAAATGTCTAATGTTTTTGGATAATATTTTCCATCCAAAACGGCTTCGCCACCTTTTCCTAGACTCCTAACAGAATATCCTTTACCTAATTTCTTTTCTATCACTTGCGCAAACCATAAATGTATTGACAGGAGTTTTTTATTACTCCTTGCGCCAAAAGTGTTGTAGGCTTTAAATGTTTGTGATATCGCTTTTAAAAATGAGTTTTTCATATTTTTATTTCATTAAATCAATCATAATATAGGTAGTTATTATCTTCTATGTATATTATAGCAAAACAAAATAAAAGCGTAAATCGAAAAGGGAGTTCCTTGTTGTTGCCCGCGCACTGGGAGGGTGGGGCAAGGGCAAGAATCTCTGCGGCTCATTTTGCTTTGCAAAATACAAATTCCGTCGGCGCGAAAAGCGAGGGCGAGGCGGAAGGGGGGTGTGGGGGGAATTCCGCCGTGTTCTTGCAAAAAATAGAGGCCAGCCCCGCCGCCTTGCTCGTTGAGAGCAGAACCCAGCAAAAAAGTTTTCTTTTCCTTTTAGAAGAAAAAATGGATTCGATAAGCTCACCACAAGTCCGGCGCGCGCAAAATGAAAAGAGCAAGGAGTATTTTTCTGTGGTGCGGCGAGCGTTAGCGAGCGGCGGCGGGGCGGCTTCATTCATCGGGGGTCGTTTGAAAATGCGTTCGGATTTCGTTCAGGGTGTGGAGGCGGCCATTCTGGTGTGTTCAGACCTGCCTCCGTCCTCAACTTGATCAAAATCCCAGATAGCATCTGGGATTTTGATTTCTGCAGTTCTGTGTCAGAACTTACTTTTTGTCTAACGACCGTATGATTTAGGGCGAATTTTTGTTATGATAAAAGCATGTTTAAATCTCTTTATTTTAGTAATTGTTATCGTATCATTTAAAATGAAAGTAGCTTTTATACACAACGATAAGAAATTAGGTACGGGTGCCCATTATATGAATGAGCTTATGGCCATTAAGCTTCGTGAGAAAGGAGTAGGGGTCAAAAATTTCTATCCTCGAACATCTCTTATCGACCCCCCGATACATTTAAAAGGGTTTTCGAATATTCTATTTTTCTACTCCCTAGTGGAGAAGAAAGATGAAATTATGCGTTTTAACTTGGTACAGGGTACGACATATACGCCTCTTCCTTTTCTGGCATTTAATATTCCCGTAATCAGTCATTTCGGCTCTACTACTAGAGGATTTTTAGAATCTACTCCTCAAGCCAAAGATTTACTTTCAGACACACGCCGTTTATGGTACAGATTAAAAAAAGACGGCATACTGCCTGAGCTTAATGTAAAATCCCGCAAACCGATGCGGGACATTGCGGATATGGAGGAATATGTAGCCAGAAGAGCTGATGCGGTTATTGCTGCTTCTGAAAATGTTAAAAAAGAACTTATAGAATCCGGCGTGAATCCGGATAAAATATCGGTGATCCATAATGCAATAGAGGATTACTGGTTTGAGAAAAGCTTAAAGCCGATAGTTTCTGAACCTGCGATAGTTTTTCTCGGTCGTCTCGGCGGCGATGCGTTTACCTTGAAGTTAAAAGGCCTGGATCGCTTAGTGCACCTTTATTCCAAGTTTCCGAAGGTAAAGAAGATTACCATATGCCTGATTTCCAATAAAAAGTTGAAGGATTGGCTCAGGGTTTGGTTTGATAGACATCAAATGTTCGTCAATTTTAAGAAAGACCTTATCCCCAATGTGATGGATGCACAGGCGGGCAGCGTTCTTTTTATACCCTCTCGTTACGAAGGATTTTCTCTTAGTCTTATAGAGGGTATGTCGCAGGGCCTTATTCCCGTTAGTTATCCGGTCGGTGTTGCGCCGGAGATAATCATTAATGGAGAGAATGGCTTTATTGTTTCGTCTCAAGCTGAAGCCGTTTCTGTTATTGAAAATATTTTAAAAGATGAGACACTGCGCCGCAAACTCTCTGAAAGTGCATATCAAACCTCATTAAAATTCAGAAGTGACATTATCGTAGAGAAGCTTCTAAATCTTTACTCGCGCACGCTCAGGGGGTATGCCCCACCCGCAAAAAGAGCTATTTTAAAGGAAGATAGCCATAGATAAAGAAATGAATAATCACGCAAACAACTTAGTTAGAGATTTGGTACTTGTTATATTCAGCATTTTAATAGCCATTATCCTCGCCAAAACCGGTGCTCTTCAAGATTTAATTACTTCAACTCAAGAAGTGAGGTTTATCGGAAGTTTTATCGCGGGCATTTTATTTGTGTCTGTTTTTACCGCGGCTCCCGCTACCGTAGCCCTGGGAGAAATAGCTCAGTCAAACTCAATTATTACCGTAGCTATTATTGGCGGATTAGGGGCTTTAATCGGAGATCTGTTAATTTTCAGATTTGTAAGAGACAAGGTCTCCCAGGACTTTTCTTATCTGGTTAAGCTATCAAGGACGGAAAGATTCTTTTCAGTTTTTAAGTTAAAACTTTTCAGGTGGCTTATTCCTTTTGTCGGAGCTTTAATAGTCGCATCTCCATTTCCGGACGAAGTGGGGCTTGCGATGTTGGGGTTATCAAAAACGAAAACATCTGTATTTATTCCATTATCATTTTTTTTGAACTTGATTGGGATCTTAATCATCGGATTAATTGCTAAAACCTTATGATACAAAGAACTACAGAGGAAAAACTATTTTGGGCTTTATCAACTTCAAAGGTTGTCGAAGTATTGGAAACTGACGCTCGAGGCGGTCTTTCAGAAAGTGAGGCAAAAAGGAGAATAAAATTTTTCGGGCCTAATGTCATTGAAAAGCCCCGGCGAGCTCCCGGACTTTTTATTTTATTAAACCAATTCAAAAGCCCGCTGATTTTGATTCTATTATTCGCTGGCATTGTTACTTTGTTTATCGCTCATTATCGGGATGCTCTGTTTATTTTCGCAGCTGTAATTGCCAATGCTGTACTGGGTTTTTATCAGGAATATAAAGCCGAGAAAGCTTTAGCTGAACTTAAAACATATCTTAAACAAAGAGCAAGAGTTATTCGCGACGGAATTGAACATGAAATAGATGCTGCGGAATTGGTGCCTGGAGATATTATTCATCTTGCCCAAGGAGATCGTATCCCCGCTGACGGACGGCTTTTATTTGTTAATGACCTGCAAATTGACGAAGCGATTCTTACGGGAGAATCTCTGCCGGTATCAAAATCAGTTGATCCGGTAAACGCAGAGGCAGTTATTGGTGATCAGTACCCTATGGTTTTTGCCGGAACTCTTGTAACACAAGGCGTCGGCACTGCGATTATATGTCGAACTGATTTTGCGACAGAACTGGGGAAAATCGCAACTTTGGTTTCGGAGTCACAGAGGGAAGAAACTCCGCTGCAAAATGCAATCAAGCGTTTTAGCATAAAAGCAGGAATCTTTTTGTGCATCCTTACGCTTATCATCTTTGGTTTAGGTCTTGCTTTGGGATATTCACGTGTGGATATGTTTCTGACATCCGTGGCAATCGCCGTTTCGGCCGTTCCGGAGGGTCTGCCAGTAGCCATGACGGTTATCTTGGCAATAGGAGTTCAGCGTATGGCACGGCGCAAAGGCGTTATCAGGAAACTGATTGCAGCGGAAACACTGGGTGATACCAGCGTAATTCTCACTGATAAAACAGGAACATTAACAATGGCAAAAATGGAATTAAGCAAGGTGCTTCCGATTGAAGGTGTGGAAGAAAAAGATCTGCTCAAATTAGCCCTCATTAACACCAACATCTTAATAGAGAACCCCAACGATCCGCCAGCAGAGTGGCGAACCAACGGACGAATACTGGAGACGGCATTAGTGAGGTCGGCTGCCCTTCGAGACATATCCGCGGCAGATGTTAAGAGGAGAACTTCAATCTTAAATTCACTGCCGTTCAATGCGGCTAATAAATTTTCCGCTTCATTGATACATGACGGAGAAAAACATTTACTTTTATTCTTCGGCGCGCCAGATATTTTTATTGGACATTCGACATTAAGCTCTACTGATCGGGATACCGCTTTAAAAGAGATTAGTTCTCTTGCTGAATCCGGGGAACTTGTAGTTGGAGTGGCGATAAAAGAAATTGAAAAAAAAGAAGATTTCACTTTCTCGAAAGACTTGGAATTAGCGAATCTTGTATTTCAAGGCCTGATTACTATGCGTGATCCAATCAGACCTAACGTCAAAGAAGCGGTCAAAAAAGTGCAATCTTCTGGCATTAGGGTAGTAGTTATGACAGGCGATCATCGCGGTACCGCCGAAGCCGTAGCCAAAGAAGTTGGCCTTGAAATTGAGAAAGAAAGCGTTCTTGATTCTTCAGAACTTCGATTGCTTTCGGATGCGGACCTCAAAAAACGTCTGCCGTCTCTACGAGTTATTTCTCGCGTATCCCCGCTAGATAAAATGAGAATCGTAAAAGCATTTCAAGAAATAGGAGAAGTTGTGGCAATGACCGGCGACGGCGTAAACGACGCGCCCAGCATCAAGCGGGCAGATATCGGCATTGCCATGGGCTCGGGAACAGAAGTGGCGCGTGATGTTGCGGACCTGGTATTGCTGGATGATAATTTTGAAACCATTTCTGCTGCCGTGGAGGAAGGGCGTCAAATTATGCACAACATACGCAAGGTTATTGTATATCTTCTTTCCGATACGGCTGATGAGCTTTTTTTGATCGGCGGAGCTTTAATAACCGGTTTAGCTCTTCCGTTGAATGCGCTTCAGATTTTGTATGTGAATTTTTTCTCGGACAGTTTTCCGGCTGTCGCGTTCGCTTTTGAAAAGGATATTGACGGCTTAACTTATCGTCCCCAGAGCACAAAAGCCGGCCTCTTTGATCCCATGATGAGATTTTTAATTTTATTCATTGGCCTTTCTACGAGCGCACTTTTATTTGTATTGTACTGGCTATTATTACGAGCCGGTTTTCCAGAAGATCTCGTAAAGACATTTATTTTCGCCAGTTTCGGAAGTTATACCTTATTTTTAGCTTTTTCACTTAGAAGCTTAGATAAAAATATCTTCAAATACCCTGTTTTTTCAAATCGTTATCTGGTTATCGGTGTGGGCATCGGATTGGTTCTTATGACCGCGGCTATCTATGTTCCATTTATGCAGTCTTTGCTAAAGACAACCCCGCTGCCTTTCTACTGGCTTTTGGGGGTTGTGCTGATCGGTCTACTAAATATTCTAGCGGTTGAATTTGGGAAATGGATTTTCCGTCGCAAAAGATCAAAGGAAAGAGCGAGTTAGACAACGTTCTTATTTAGGTCGGAACCCATCTCAAGTTCTACGCCGTTATAATGCATACCTGCTGAGTGTGGTATTCAAGAACAAAAAACCACCGAAAGGCGATTTTTGTTATCTTTGAGACCCTTTATTTTTGAAACGTTTTCTGTTATGGTATGTGTACTTTTATGAAAAGTCTTGCGAATGAACAATTAGTCAATCGATATTTAGTTACCAAGGATGATCAAGCCCTTGAAGAACTGGTTAAGCGATATTTACCCACACCTACTCCTAATCAGTAATTGCTAAGAAAAAATCAGTTCAAGACCTGTGCAGAGTAGGGCAAAATTAGACAAGCGGGATTTTTGATTTGGGTCTGGGACTCTGGCGGGCCGGCGCGACCAAACCTTGGCGAGCGTCGCTGGAGAGGTTAGCGTCCAATTGAAAGAAGGCGATTGGCTTGGAATGCTCGGCAGAGGGTATTCCGGCGAGACCAACGGAAAGCAAAAACACCCGGTTTTTCGGGAATTTCCGACGGCAATTAATTGATGGTGGCGCGCCTATAATCTCTCTAGGGCCTTGAGGTTATTTTCCGGCAGATAGAGAATCAATAGGCCGGCGACAATTCCGAGTATTGCGGTAATGATGTGGTCGCCGCCGAACAGCCAGCGGTCAATTAAATCAAGCGCGACCCAAACGCCTCGCCAAATCAAAACAATGCCGATGGCGACAGAAACATTTTTGATTAAATATGTAAAACCAAGATGTTGCACGTATTCATTGTATCATAAACGGCCGCGCGATAGAATATATTGTAGTTATGAAACAAAAGATTTATAAAATATTTCTTGCGGTCATTAAAAACCTTCTTGCTTTTCTGGCGGGCGGGATTTTGGGCGTGCTGGCCGTTCTGCTTTTGGCGAAACCGCTAGTGGAGTCGGCGATTACAAAAGACATCGGGTTGGGCGTTATTGCTTTGGCACCGGCCATCTTGGTAATTTACGCGATTGGGTTTGGAACGGCAGGGGGAGTGCTGGGAGTTGTTGGTTATAATGTATTCAGATTATTTAAACGAAAAGCCAAATAATCTGCAACTCGTGTTACTATGCTTGTCGTGTATGCCCATGATGCTTATATTTTTTCGTGCGAAAGAATATAAGCAAGAGCAATTTCTTGGCTAACTTGGCTAATAGGAGGATCTGATCGTTATGTAACTGAAAGAGTGGGCGCTGGCCTTGAATGCGTTATCCGCGCAGTTTGAACACTCAAGTTTCAAATAGTAATCGCCGGCCTTAATAGTGGTGGGGATGCTCCATTCAAATTTGCCGTCATTCAATACTCCCTCGGCGGCGACATGGGAAGGCGTAGCGCTGGACAACGCAACCGGAATAAGAGTTATTTTCAATTGCCATGTTTCATAACCGCCGAACCATCGGATATCCATTGTTTCGGTTCGGTAAAAGGCCTCTCCGCTTATGGGTGAAAACACAACCAAGCTTTCATTTGCTGGAAAGCGGGGAGGAAGCGGAATAGACGCCTTTTCGTCCGCTACAACAGTAAAAGAGCCGTTACTGGAATCCCAACCCGAGCCAGTCGCGCAACCCGGACAGGATTGGATTTGAATCTTATATTCCCTTGGCGGCACGTCAACTATCCATTTTTCCGTGCCGTCATTTTGTGTCTCGGATAAAAGAGTGCGGTAGAGCTGTTGCCCGTTTTCACTGGTCAGATAAACATTAATCGAAGAAGCAGGCACACCGCCTTGCCATTTTATCTCCTGCTCACTGCCGAATGTCCACCTTTCGTTTTTGTTCGGGGATAGGACTTCAAGCGGGCCTTGGGTTAACGCCGACGAGTTGGCGGCTCTTTCGTTCTGCCGCGCGGTTGGCTCCACCCTAAAAACACCGACAAAAACCGCCAAAAATGTAACGACAAAAACTATCGGCAGGTTGCGCAAAAGGGAATCTGGTTTTTGTTCGGACTCCATACAACATACAATATATCAAAAATTTAAAATTAGGTTATCCACTTTGGAAAAACTTGATATTGACGAAGTTGTGATTGGGTGATAGGGTATGCAAGTTTCCATAGGAGGAAATTGTGAGTACTTTGACAGTTATTGTAACCGGCAGTGAAGGATATTTGATGCGCCAGCTTATTGCGCGGCTGGACGATGCGCCTGAAGTTCAGAAAATCATCGGCATTGATATCCGTGAAAAAAGCGAAATCAACCTGCCTAAATACCAGTATGTTCATGCGGATGTAACAGAACGCCACATCAGTTATGTGGTGAGAGAGTGGGTTCCCGCGAGTGATTTTCTGACAGTAGTCCACGCTGCGTGGACTTTTAACCCAACCCATGATATTGCGCGTCAGGACACGGTTGATATTGGGGGCACGATTAATGTTTCGGAGATGGCCGTAGATTTGAATGCGAGCAACTTCATTTATCTTGGCAGTACTACGGCCTATGCGCCGCTAGCAGATAACCCGGCGGAACCGCCGTTTCTTTGGGAAGACGACTATGAACGAAATAAAAACAGGCGGCAATCAACTGCATATCGTTACGCTCGCAACAAGGCGATTGCAGATGGCTATATGCAGAGATTCAAAGAAAGACATCCTAAAATGAACGTATTTTGGGTGCGCGGGGCAATCGTTCTTGGAGAAAATACGCGGAATATTGTCACTTATGTTGCCGAGTCGCCATTTACCTTCGGTAAATTCATGTTCCGCGTGCGGGGCTGTGATCCGCCAATGCAGTTCCTTTCCGAGTTTGATATGGCGGCAATCCTTTACCGCGCATGTATCAATCCCGAAAAGTGGCAAGGGCCGGTGAATGCGGCGGGATTCGGCACGGTAAAGTATTCCGAAGTCATCCGCGCTCTGGGACGAAAACCGATTGTGCTTCCGGCATGGCTTTTATACCCGCTGGCGGAACTGCTGTGGAGGTTGCGTATCCTAAAATTTCCTGCGAGTCTGATTGATTTGATTAGATATCCTTGGGTAGGAAATACGCACAAATTGCGCCATCTCTATCATACAAGGTATTCCTCGCGCGACGCGCTGGAACAGTTTGCCCAAGCGGTTAGGCAAAAAAAGCGTTAGACACATCTTACGGCTGACTCAAGTTAGCCGTTTTTAATTCTTAATCCACCTTCTTGCTAAAATAACCCCGAGAACGAAAAATGAGGTATGAGCAAGCCACCAAGCGCCGCTGAAAAAAAGCAGGTTGTCTCGGCTGATGCCGTAAATATCGGGTGCGCGCGAACCCCACGGAGCAAAGATCTCAAACAACTCCCACGCGCGGTAGTAGGCGCTCATAAGAGTGCTGAAAATTAGTCCAGCCAAAACATATTTTTTGACTGCCGGGTTTTTAACAAAAGAATACGAGTCAAACAGCGCCGCGGCCACGAAAAAGGCCAGCAGAAACTTTATGACAAAATAAGTTAGCGTCTCCATCGGCCGCGTCAGGAAATAATGGAACGCAAAATCAACGGCTACGGTTGTGGCGGCGACGATAAGTGATTTTTTAAATAAAGAGCCCATGTTATCGGACGATTACTTTGCCGTGCATTGAGGGATGAATGCCGCAGATATAGTCAAATTGGCCGGGCTGGGTAAAGATGAACTCAAACTTGTCGCCTTTGTTTAAATTCGGACTGTGGAAAGAATTATCACTGGCGACAATGTTGTGAGGGACATTGTCGTTGTTCTGCCAAGTAACCTTGGTGCCGGTTTTGACAACCATACTGCCGGGCGCGAATTGGAAGCCGGAAATGCTAACCGATTGAATGCAGACCAGATCGGCGTGGCAGGGCGTCTGGCTGATGTTTTCGTAATGGCAACCCGTCGGCGGAGCCGCAAAGTCGCACATCGGAGATGATGTCGGCGAAGATGTGCCTATGGGCGTTTTGGTAACCGATGGCGCAGTTGTGGTGGGAGAAGTCAAAACCGGCGCGGCGGATTTGTTTTGTAAATATAAGACAGCTCCAAATACTACGGCCAAGGAAATGATTATGCTGGCAGTTTTCATATTGCCATTGTAAGCCAAAATCGTTTGAAATGATAGTGGACAAGAAAAAGGCGAAATGATACCCTAACCGCATTGAAGCGGTTTTTTTTTGGTTCATTAAAAACCGATAAGGAGCAAAAATGCTGCAAAGGAAAGTGTTTCTCTGCTGGTCGCTTTTTATGAGTTTGGTTCTAGTGGCTATGGCCTATGGTTATTTTCTAGGTCTTTACCAGAAAGTCAACCAGCTGGATTCGTCGCACATCAGCTTTATCATTATCGGCATTTTCTTGGCGGCCTCTCTTTGGTCCGGCCGTCTTTATTGGCAGTTGAGCCAATTGATTATGCGGATAGGGCGCAAGAATGTTTTCAAGGGCGACGCGCCTCGGGTTGAAGGTTTTTTTATTGACGCGGCTCATGTCAGTTTTGCCGGCGAGGTTTGCCAGCTTCTGGGCTTTTTGGGCACTATCCATGGTATGCTGATGTTCATTATGGGTCCCTTGGCGGGGCTGGTTAACATTAGCGACATCGCGCAACTGGGCAGGATGCTTTCAGATGGCATACCCAACCTTGGGACGGCGCTTGTAACTACTTACGCCGGAATCGTGACGAGCATACTTCTGGGATGCCAGAATCACTTTTTTAAATTCATCTTAAGGAAGCTGAAAAATGGATTATGAACAGGAAGAATTACTTCCCAAAACGGCAATACACGATACGGCCTGGAATATCTTGCTGATTTTCCTGATAATTCTGACCTTGAAAATGGCGGTTTCGGCATTTCTCAAGGAAACAAAAGAAGTTAAAGAAGGCGCCGCAAACTCTGTTCGCATGGAAGGGGAATATGCCGTAACTGTGCGCTGGGACGACAAATCGGATGATGACATTGATACTTATGTCATGGATCCAGACGGTCATCTCGTCTGCTACCGCCGCAAAGAAGATGGATTGATGCATCTTGACCGTGACGATTTGGGCAAAGAAAATGACCTCACTAGGGGTCCTGATGGGCAAGCAACCCAACTATATAAAAACGAGGAGCATGTGATTATCCGCGGGATAGTGCCGGGAGAGTATATTGTCAATGTGCATATGTTTGACAAGTACGAACCAGAACCTCGAGCTGTTACCGTGGAGCTGTCCAAAATCAAAGACGGGACGATTATAATTCAAAAAGAAGTGATTCTGGAACAATATGGCTCGGAAAGAACGGCTTTTCGTTTTACCCTTAATGCCGAAGGCGTGATTACGGAGTTAAACGAACTTCAGAGAAAACTGACAACCGAAAGTGTAAGAAGCGACACTCCCAGCATTGACGACGATATAATGAATTTTCGGAGGTTCCGCCATGGGTGCTAACACTATTGCCATCCCGATCGCTCTGACCATTGTCGGCGCGATGCTGGCTTGGGTAATTGTCAGCTGGGGGAAAGGCCGATGGTGGGCCAAACTGGCGCTTATCCTTGCGGGTACATGGTTTGGACTAGCGATATGGTCGCCCTTGGACAGCTACTTGGGCTGGCCGACGCGCGAAAAACTACCAGCCAAGTTTGAAATTATCTGGGTGGACATTCGGGAACCAAACGACCGCGCCAGCGACGAGGGCGCCTTTTATCTTATGGTCCGAGTGCTGAAAGCAAGCGAGGAACGCGGTGTTTTGGACTATAAGAGCAAACCGGCGGAACCGCGGCTTTACGAATTACCATATTCTCGCGGCATGCATCAGCAAATGGAAAAGGCGCTGAAAATGCTTGGGAATGGCGAAGCGGTTGTCGGAGAAAATGTGTCCAAAGCTGATAAACAAAATCAAAGTCCGGCTATTAACGGCGAAGAAGACGGCGTTGATACGGGGACACACTCGGGACGGTACAAATTCTATAAACTGCCACCGCCCAAACTGCCTTCCAAAATTGCTAAATAAAATTTGCGGAGGTATACTTTTAAAATGGAACTCTGGGAATATACCAAACAAAATATAGAAAATGAGCGATTGGAAGCCGTTAAGCACTTGCGTCAGCGGGGCGGAGTTGTTGAAAATGACGTTTCATGGGAACGGCTTACCGGAGTTTTTGAAGAATTGCATCGCAAAAAATTGGCCGAAACTGTTGGTTTGCCTGAAAGTGCTTCTTGGCCCGAAATAAAATCAAAATTGACTGAACGCGCAGACGGCAAAGAACTCTATGACCAAACTGAAAGAGATGTTTATGGCCCCTATGATTCATTGTTGAGAAGATATGACTGATAAGTCCGCCGCAAGCGGGCTTTTTGACGCTAAGAGTTATCCACAGGCGGCTATTTACAGATAAGAGAGAGGGGTTATAATGCCATTGAGGTCCGGGAAAATGAAAGCTGGACCGCAAGGAAAAGCCTCAATAGCAATATTGATAGTAATCTCGGGTCTCACCTAAATCCCGCCACTCTGGCGGGATTTGCGTAAACAAATCCCCACACTTGTGCAAAAATGTGGGGAACGGGAATCTTACAACCCATTTTAGTTCCGCCATGGCGGGGCTTTTTGTTGTTTGAAAAAGTAACAGTCAAGTTTTACGCCCCAGCATCGGCGCCTGCGCGGTTTCTCGTCTTTAAAAGTGATAGCTGGTCCGTCATCTGAACATTTGCCTCTTCGCCAGCTGTTGGCAATGTCTTCGGTAAATCCGTCGTACTCTTTTTGGTTTGTATCGCAAGCCGCCAGAAGGCCAATTTCCTGCGGAGGCAAACACTCAAGAAAAGAGGCCAACGAATAAGCATGGCAACAGGAGTTGATTATTAGTAAAGGGCCGCCGTAACCGGCCACTACTCTCGCTAGCTCATCATAGGGAAAGTAGTTGTAGTCGTTGATTTTCCAACCGCCTTTTTCGGCGTGGCCGTTATAGACCATCAACATCGGTTTCTCAATATTGCCGTAATAAATGGCATCTTTCAGTATCTGCTTAAAATGCCCCTGATTCATGTAAGCAGTTTTAATGACGCGAATATCCGTCAGGCCAAGTTCACTGGTCAAGAAATGAAGGAATTCTTTTGATTCAAGCAGAAAACGCCTGTCGTCGCCGATTATGACAATAGCTCTTCGGTCCATATTTTTAACGCTCCATTCCTACCATATTCTAAATATAAAAAAATTGCTAGATTTTACCGGTTTTGCTAAAGTGTCCCCCCCCCCATTTTCAGCATATGCTGAAAATGGGGGGGACACTTTACTTAATGCACAATTCTTGAAAAATTTAACCCGACATGATATGGTGGTTGAGTAATTGTTTATCAAACCATGAAAAATCTTATTATTTGGCTGATTATTTTTGGGGCGGTGGGAGGGTTGATTGCTTTATTAATTTCCAATCAAAGCGGCAATTCCGGCGTAGCTGGAGATTTGGCTGTTCCGGTAGGTCTGGCAGACCGGATACGAGGGAAGGCGGATTCAAAGGT
>Ga0209541_10008940_pt1 | contig 16358 bp, 10 predicted proteins | sample RifCSPlowO2_01_FD_184027 | JGI IMG/M metagenome (GOLD analysis project Ga0209541, IMG submission 184027) | Groundwater microbial communities from Rifle, Colorado - Rifle CSP2_plank lowO2_0.1 (SPAdes) (version 2) | ecosystem: Environmental > Aquatic > Deep subsurface > Groundwater | place...
CAAGCTCTCAAAAAAATTAATTAATAATAAAAGATTGGCCAATCAGATGGGAATTAAAGCCGCCAAACTTGTCAAGAAATTTTATACGCCGAAGTCCCACGCACTTAAGTTAGCTAGTCTGATTAAGAAGGTACTCCCTAGTAATACAAATCAGTTAATTGCCCTGGAAACCGGTCACGTTGGTAAAACCAGTATTGCCGGTGGTGACTTACTTTTAGAACAAATGGCCAAAAGAGTAGTAATACCGTTGGAAATAACTGTAATCGTCCCGGAAAAAAATATAAATCATTGGCTAAATTCAGGCTTAAAAATTAACTTGTATAAAATTAAGTCAAGTTTTTTTGATAAGTTCACAGGCCCATGGGGAGTCTTTATCACCTATGTCATTAGAATTATCAAAACCACTTTAATAATCTACAGAATGAAAATTCCACGTTCGTCTGTAATATACTCTTCAACAGGCATCTTTCCGGATATCCTACCGGCTTATCTTGTTAAATTAACTAATCCAAATTATTACTGGGTATCTAGAATACATCATCTTCTGGCACCGCTTTCACAAAGACCTGGTAAATATTGGGTAAACATCGGATCACTCATCCTTCAACAAATTTCGCTACTTTCAATTAAAGCTAAAGCGGATCTAGTATTGGCTCTAAATCAGAACTTAAAAAAACAACTTCAAAAATTGGGTTTTAAATCAAGTAAAATAGTCGTTCTTGGTGGAGGCGTCAACTATCATTCTATTGTTAATCTTAAACCCTCCTCCACCAAAAAATATGATGCTATTTTCCTAGGACGTCTGCACCCGGTAAAAGGTATATATGACCTTCCAATAATTTGGTCTTACGTCATTTCACGCCTATCAAATGCCAAGCTTGCCATCATCGGACCCGGATCGGAAGACGCTAAAAAAAACCTGCAAAAATCAATCAACAAATACCGACTAGGTCGATCAATCGATGTGCTCGGATTTCTGCCGCAAAAACAAGTCTGGTCCCATTTGAAAAACTCCAAAGTTTTTCTCTTTACCGATCACGAAGCCGGCTTTGGCTTAGCTGTTACCGAAGCTATGGCGGCCGGATGCGTTGTAATTGGTTATAATATTGGAATTCTTGGTTCTGTATTCACATCCGGTTATATTAAAATCCCTCTTAACGATCATCAAGCCTATGCATTACAAATAACTAAAATATTAAAAAATGAAAAATTACGATCTCAGATATCAAAATTGGCACAAAAAGAAGCTAGTAAACATGATTGGCAAATTGCTAGTGGCCAATTTGCCAAGATATTAAACCGTATGTCAACATGAAATAAAAAAATTGAGGATTATCCTTACAAAGAAACATTATTATTCATCTTCTCGCCCCCACCAACTGCCTACTCTTTGTGAAAGAATTTTAAACATAAATCTTCTCGCTTTTCCTAATAATAATCCTGATAAAACTACTTCATCTAAGATAAATAAAATAATCATAATAGATATGGACACTAACAATTTATTCTGCAAAGATCCACCAAATGATAATTTAACTTCATTATTTCCTTCGGGTATCGGAATATACATAAAACCAGGATAAGCTGGGCCAGCTTTAAATATATCTAATTTCCCTCTCTTCTTATCATCACTTTTAATTATAATTGCTTCCCAACCATCATAAGCTTGTTCTTTAAAAAGGATCCCTTTTGCTCCTTCAGATTTAATAGTGCGATTATTAGCATTAATAAAATTTACACTATAATTAACAGGTTCCTTTTTCGACAAATTAATCATATTTGATAATAAGTTATTAAATAATGTAGCTTCCTCTAAATTATGATTCCGCAAAACATGATAAGCAAAATTAAGCCCTGACCAAATAACTTCACCAGATCCAATTGTTTGAGTTGCCAGAACAATTTTCCCGTGGTTTTTTAGGATAGATTTTGCGTTACTTCTTAAATCCTCTGTATTTGCAAAAGATAGTTTCCATTCATCATCATCAAATACAGGAGGGCTAAATTTGTTAACATTTACATCCTTTACATAAATCTGTTCACCTTTTTCAAAATTCCATGACTTACCTAATCCTTTTCTTACTACTTTTTTTACGGGAAACAATTCTGGTAAATCACCTTCGGATTGTTTTACTTCAACTCCAGTTTCAATAAATATTTTTTTACCGGATTTTACATAGTTTGTTAGTATTTTAAAAGTTTTATTTTGGTTTTTATAATCATAATCATAAAGATATAGTGCATCAAAATAATCTAATTTCTTAAGATCATAATCATCAATTAATTTTCCAAGCTTAATGGGAACTACTTTTTGTGAATTTAAGTTATCATTCTCAGCTATTGCTCTAATAACTGCTTCATATCCACTATCTGATCCAAAAATGCCTATTGTTGAAGCATTTGATGCCGAAAGAATTGGTGAAATGAAATCTTTATTGAACTCAAAATAATTTAGAGTTACAGGTCTCTTCGTATATTTCTCAGAATTTAAATCCATAACTTCTTCCCGTTTAACCAAATCTGATTTTAGATACTTTGGGACAGGAGTATAGGACCAACCAGTATGTCCACCTTCAAAGTAACGAATTGCATTCCAGTCAATCAGAAATAATGCATTTGAAACTGCAGTCTCAATCGGATAATTAAATGCTTCTACAAGCTGTGGTTTACCATTAGATTCTGATAAAGCAGAATCGAGCCAAAAAATATATCCTTTTTGTTCGTTTGTAAGTGGTGGATCAAGATATCCACGTGCTAGTGGCATCTTAAATAAGCTATTCCACCAAAGATTGACCGTTTGATCCCCATTGTATATTCTGTAATCTGTGCTTTCTCCATTTATCCAATCTGGAACTAATCTCTTCTTTAACTCATTTTGACTTTCTTCATCTATGTCAAGATTAACAATATCAGGGTGTGCTGATGAAGCTTGGCTTCGTGGAACTAGTTGTTTTATCGTGTCTTCTGACGATGAAGAATAAATATACCAAAAACCAACAAGCGAAGTTAATACAGTTATTAACCCTGTTATTAAAAGTGATGTTTTTAAACCCTTAAAAGTATTTTTTAATAGTGTTAAACTTTGATAAAAAAATGCAGCAGATAGCATTCCGACTAAAACGGGTATAGACCAAAAAAGTCGATACCAACCTCCATGATATATAGTTATTCCTTGACCGAAAATCCAAATAAAGAAAACAAAATATAAAACTAAACCTCCAATCGGAATAATTTCTAGCAATCCTGACACGCGTCTGCTAATTATAATGCTTATTAAATATAATATTAACAGCGCTAAACTAATATAAAAAATTGCTGGGTGATTATCAGTTACTATCCGTTTAACCTGATTTTTCTGAAAAATTTGAATATCGTTGTTTTGCTGATCAGTTGGCACAGACGTCGTTGATAAAGCACTCGCTGCGCTAGTGGGACCAACTTGTTTTATAGCATTTCCAAATACTGAATAAAATTGAGGTAGCCCAACAATTATTGATATTACAATAAAAATTAGCCATATTTTTATTTTTTTAATAAAATTCAGAGTGTTACCGGTACTTAAAAATATTAATAAGCTTACTGCAGGTAAAATATAAACTGCATATACTTGCTGATGAACCCATATCAAAATACCTCCAAGCAATGCCGATGCTAATAAATAGCGTATTTTCCCCGATTTTAAGTTCAAATATAAAAATGCTAATACCCAAGGGAAAAATGCCTGAGCAGTGTAACTTGGTAGACTTCCTGCCCAAGTAAGTGTTTGGTAAATGCCACTCGATAAAACTGTTGTTATCGTAAGTATCAAAGCCAGCAAAATATTTCGACTTATTACAAAAAATAAAAAATATGAACCAAAAAAAAATAATATAGTTGCAGCAATTACTAATATCTGGGTTGAAGCTATTAATCCATAAAATTTGGTAAGTATAGCTACAAGATATATTAGCAGTAAAGGATAATTTGCAAGCTGCGGCCAGCCGGAAAACCAAGCATAATTCCAAAATGCAAAAGGGGGGACAAAATTTCCCGACAGTAAGTTAGCTAAGCTAGGTGTTAAGAAAAAATCTACCCCCCAGAGCGGACGATAACCAAGATACCATATAGCAATTGGCAAAAAAACATAAATAATTACTCCAATTGCAATTAAATGTAAAAATATTGTACCTATAAAATATAAGAAATTTTTTATCTTACTATCTTCCATTAAATTTATTTTTTCTAATATTACACAAAAATATTACTTTGTAACATATAAATACACGTTAAATAATGAAGATTGGTTCTTTTGTTGAGTTGAAAAATTCTTTTCATCGAGAAGTCTAAGATTGCTATCGAGGAATCGTTTGGTCACTCGTAGTTCATCTCTATTTTCAAACCAAGGCTCAAAATACCAAATCCGATTTCTTCCAGCCAAAAGAGTATCTTGTGAAACGATTGTATATTTCAAAGCATGCTCAGCCTGTGGAGATGCCGATACAGTATCAATAATTCCAAAATTTACATCATTTCCTAAGTAATACTTTGATTGCATAAAAGAATTGATATTTGAATGAAGTACTATATCGCCACTCTTATAATTGTCAAGTAAAAAGCCATAATCTTCCCGAGGTGTCTGGTAACTCGCTGAAGATTGGTAAAAGAATATTAAACTGAAAAATAATGTAACTATGAATATTAAAGAAAACACCTTTGTCTTTTTTAAATCATTATCAATACCTTTTGCCAGTAATATAATTAGTGGTGGTAAAAATATTTGAAGTGAACCTAGAGCAAAAAAAGGTTTGTAAGTGTATGACACAAAAATGGCGATAACAGGTGGAATCAAACTAGTTAACAAAAATAATATCCAATAATTATTCTTCCACCCATTTAAAGCTAAGAATAGTAATATTAGCGAAACTACCCAGAGAACAATAAGCAGTGGATAATAAAATAAAGAATTTCCCCAGTAATATAAATAAATCAATAACTCCCATGAAACAAGATTAGTTAAAACAGTTAATGGGATTTTGAGAAAATGATTTACAAGCCAAACATCTCCTGGTTTAGGCAGAATAACAAAATAATAAATCAAGGGTATAAGTAACACTAAAATTGCACTAACTGCTAAAATCCATTTTTTAAAAATAAATCTGTATTCTTCGACGATCAGTAAAAAAAGGCTGAAAGAAACAAGCAAGAAAGAAAAATAATAATGCGTATAAATCCCAATTGTAGAAATCAATAATATTAAGACTAAATATCTCACGCTTTTTGCTCTGAGAAACTTAATAAAGAATATAAAATTTAAAATTGTAAGTAGAATTAAAAAAGAATAATAACGTGCATAAATTGCAGACCAAATAAATGCAGGTAAGAATAAACTTAAGACCAATGCAATTAACCCAATTCTCTTTCCTAAAACCATAGAAGCTAGATACCATATACCAAAATTTGCCAAAACACCAAATAATAACGACAAGAATCTATAAAAAATAATATTTAATCCATTGGGGGAAAGTAAGCTAATAGCTTTAGCGAAAATAAAGTAAAAAGGAGCGTGCCATTCAGATAAAGAAGATAGCCATATTTCCTTAAAGCTGGCTTTTGTATACAAATACAGCCAAACTTCATCGGTGGTCGGATTCACCCTTAAAAATATCAAAAAGACACGTATCCCAACACTGATTGCAATAAGCAAAATTAATATTGCAACCACCTTAGTTATTTTTTTACCAATAATGCTTACTAGAAAATTAAAGGGGGTCAGCAACCTAAATATCATAGTTGTTGCTATTCATTCTCTTTTTCCCACCACAACGAAATATTTGCTATATGTTTACGGGATAGTATATGAAACCCTCTGATTAGAAACGCTTTTTTGAATAAAGCAATATCAATTAATATTGTTAACGCTAAAATATTTATTAAAGCTACAAACCAGTGCAGCATTCGACCTCGAAATGAAAAATCAAGTGTAACAGGACCCGAAATATTATCTGGCAAAGGCACGTACATAAATCCCGGATATGTCGGTCCCGTTAGATATATTGGTAAATTTTTGCCGCCGGAAGAAAGTCTGACTTTCCAGCCATTATAACCTTCTTCTTTAAATAATATTCCTCTGGGAGTGGAAGTTGTAGTTACTCTAACTCTCTCCGGACTCATCCATTCCACTGTTGAAGGCACTGGTTTATTTTCGGCTATCGTGGTAAATTTATTCAGTATATTTTCAATAACCTTTGCTTCCTCAATGCTTTTATATTGATTAAAATGATAAAAAAGATTAATTCCCGACCAAATAACAACTCCTTTACCCAACTTCCTTTCAACTAATACCGGACTACCCGCATGTTTAAGAATTATTATTGAGTTTCCCCGCAAATCAGAAATGACCGATGGTACAGAAAGTTTCCAGTCTTCACCGTTATAAATCAACTCACCAAACTTTGACACATCAACATTCTTAATAATTTCATTTGAATTAGTCTCAAATTGCCAGTTCTTTCCTAAGCGCTTATAATCGCTGGATTTAATCGGGAGTACATCAGGCAAATTACTTTTCTCCGACTCTTTAACATCTCCACCGGTATCGATAAAAAGATTTCCGCCATCACTGACGTACCTTTCAAGTAGACCAAACGCTTTTTTATTATTTTTATAACTATAACCGCTAGCAATGACTGCATCAAAATTCTTCAGCTGCTCATAACCTACCGAATCAATAAATTCACCGGCATAAACAGGTATAATTTTTTGGGAATTCAAATTAAATGCTGCCAGAGCTCTCAGTACGTCCTCATACCCCTGCCAAGAACTAAAAATAATTATTGCTGGAGCGTTAGTGGCTGACATCACTTCAGAAGAATATTTATCGGAGACTTTAAAATATTTCATATATTGTGGTAATTCCATATGAAGCTCAGGCTCACCAGATTCTGTCATCCATTTTAAAACCGCACCATGAGTAACAACTTCCTCCTCCTGATCAAAAACTTTATTATTAACTAGATAAGAAGAGAGACCCGGACTTGGTCCCTTACTGGAAAGAACACCACCTTGAAAATAGTTAACAGCATACCAATCAATCAAAAACTTAGAATTATTAAGAGCCATTTCTTCTGAAATTCCAAAATCCCGTACTATCGAATCGTTGGCAATAGCAATATCTAACCAAAAAAATCCTCCCCGTCTAACGGTACCAATAGGCGGATCTATATAACCCCTTACAAGCGGCGTATCAAAAAAGGCATTCCACCATATATTGAAGGCCGCATCAGCGCTATAAAGTCTCTTATTTTTGTCATTAGGGTGTATAAATGAAGGCAATACTTGTTTTTTAAGAGACTCTATATCTTCACTTTTGGTTGAAATGCTTAAAGCTTCCGGAAATGCCGATGATAACTCGGAAGATGAATTAAGCTTAGAAATAAACTGTACTTTATTTTGATTAAATATATAGTAGGCTGAAGCAATAAAAATTATCGAAGTCAGTGAAACCGTAAGCATATATAATGCTCTTGTTATAGATTTGTCAGCCTTATACAACTTAGCGTATATCAGTGAATTAACATTTCCCCAAAAAAAGGTCACCAGAGTGCCGATCGCAATCGGAAACGGCCAAAATGCTCTATAGGGATCATGACGCAATATGTTAGTAATTCCGGAAAAATTTAATGCCGGATGTAAAATCGTATAAGCAGTTATTAAAATAAAAGGTAGTACCAGTAATACTTTTCTATTTAACTTAGTAAACGGAAGAGATATTACAAACATGGCAAAAAATACAGCTAACAATACAAAAATCCAACTATTAGTCTTGGTAAATAGTAGCGGTATCTGGTCTTTATAAAATTGAGCTACAGCACTATCTATTTGGCTTGCACCCTGTGCAACACCGGAATTGGAAGTCTGCACCACTGAAGGAACAATTCTGTTAAAAATTAGTGGCAAAACTATTATTTGGGTAAAAATAAATCCGGCTAAGAAAAAACCGACTGTATAAATAATCAGGTGCTTAATAATTTTTAGTAGTGGTAATCCCCTAATAAAACCGCCTACAAAAATAATGATTAATATTGATGGTATTAAAAATGTCGCTATTCCCAATGGATGCATCAATATCCCTATTCCTGTTACAAGTATTAAAAGTGCCAGTGACCGCCTGTCTGGATTATCCAAATACATGACACCGAAATATAAACCCAGTGGAAAAAATAACTGTGAAGCAACATATGGCAGCGAGCCCGCCCAAATTAAAGAACCATATTCATTAACAGATAAAGCAACTAATACGGAAAGTAATATTGCCAAACCCCAGTTTCTGGATATTCTAAAAAACAGTAAATAACACACATAAAAAAATAGTAATAAAAATATTAGTGCTGAAATCTGTACCCCGGCGAGTAGTCCATACAGCTTCGCAGCCGGTAACATTAAATAATACGAAAGCTGCGGAAAATCCAGCATAAAAGGATAGCCACCAAACCAAATATCTTTAAAACTGTTAAATGGTAGGGAAAAATGCTTCAGATGGTAGGCAACATAAGTAGCACTGTTGTAAAGATCAACCCCAATTGCAGGACTCTTATTTAGGTACCAATCTCCAATTTGTTTGAAAAAATAGTAAATATATAGTGCAGCAAAAATATGGAGAATTAATATAAAAATTATTTTTAAACGCCGATCAATATTCACTAAATCAACGTAGCAAAATAAACACTAAATTACAACATTAATTTAGAAGAATAATAAAATATTTTACTTATTTCGAAATTGTAATTCCAAAATCTTTAAATGATACATTAGTTTAATTACTCCAAAACCTGTTAATCATACATTAATCATTAATAATCATTTGGATTTTTGACCAATAATTATAATTTCTTCACCAAAACCAAAAGGAGTCATAATAATATTAATAATCTCTTTAATCCGTTTAGTCCAAGTGATATAAGGTAAGAAAATGGAACTCGTTACCGCATATATTGGTTTAAACCCAGCTCGTTTAATAAAATTTTTCATATGTTTTTTTTGAAAATGCCATAAATGCTGTTCTGGTTGCCAATTAAACCATTTAATTTTTAAAATTTTTGCCCATATACAATTCATGTTAGGCACAGCTACGTAAATATACCCCCCATCTCTAAGTAGCTCATTTGCTTTTTTTAACGAAGATACAGGATCCTGCATGTGTTCTATAACATGACTAAATACGATTACATCAAATTTATACTTACCCATGTGTTCAATTGAAACATTAGTTACGTCTACGTTATATTTTTTTCTTGAGTATTGAACAGCTTTCAAAGATGTATCAATTCCTTTAACATCCCAACCTCGATTTTTACCAATAGATAAAAATCGGCCTTCTGAACTTCCTACATCTAATAAACTTCCTTTTTTTGAAAATTTCTCGATCTTATCTAAAATATTGTTAAAAATTTTATCCCAAATCCTAGTTTGTGAAATTCTAGCCTCAAAAAAATCTCCATGATTTTTTTTAATTTTAAATGGACTTCTTATTCCCAATCCGCAATTTATACACTTTAAAATTTCGGAATCAGCAAAAACTAAATATTTATTGAATAAAATATTATTACAGTTAATACATTTTCGCTTTGTTTTGTTCATAAAGTAAATTACTCCATATTCCTTGAATTTTTTTAGATACAACATTAACACTATAATTTTCTTCGGCGAATTTTCTATTCCTTTTACTAATTTTAGTTCTTAAATTTTTATCTTCATAAAGTTTAATTATTGATTTAGCGAGATTAAAAAAATCTTGTGGTTGAACAAATAAGCCTCCACCTGGCCCAACAGTATCATCTCGGGTTCCACCGCTTAAGGTACCTACAATCGGTAATCCAGTTGCCATAGCCTCGATTAATACTCCTCCGAACTGGGCGTTCCAATATTTTGTAGGTAAGGTCGCATACAGAAAAATATCAGCTGACCTAAATACATCAGCCATTTGAGAGTATGGCAAAAATCCGGTTAGTTTGACTATTTCTCCAACTTTGCTGTCCTTAATCAATTGCGCAATTTTATTTTTTTCCGACCCATCACCAACTAAAAGGAATTTTATTTTTTTACCTAATTTTTTTTTAATATACGCTGCAGCTGGAACTATATCAAACCACCCTTTTTCCCAAACCATTCGCCCAACAGAAAGCACCAAAAAATCGTCATCATTTATCCCATATCTTTTTCTAATTTTTGATAAAGTTTGTCTGTCTGAATTTCTTTTGGGTCTAAATACACTAGTTTCAACACTTTGAGGAACAATTGAAATCTTCTCCTGATCCACACCCTCAATAAGTAATGCTTGTTTTGCCGCTTCATTGATAGCCAGAAAATGGTCAGCGCCTTCTATCACTTCTTCTTTTATCTTTTTTCGAGCGTCATACTCGTCAAAAATATACGGAATATTTTCATAAACGGTTAAAGTCACAGCTTTAACAAGTCCCCTTTTTTTTGCTCTAATTGCCTGCATTGTATAATCATTACTTAATTCTACGGAGTGGACAATATCATATCCCCCAACGGCATCTTGAAATCCCCAAAGAAATTGGGTGTCTCCCAGTAAATTAAATAAAACCGGAATTGACTTAGGTAGTTTCGTTAAATATTGCCCTGGACACCAAAGTTGCTTCACAGGAAATTTAATACCGTTGATATCATTTACCGGTTTTTTTGTACCTAATCCAACTAAATTAAACTTTGAAGTTAACGGTTCGTAAATTTGCATTTCCCATTTAGATAGTCCTGGACCGCGAACTATGGCAACATTAGGTTTTGTATGTTTAAGACTCTTAATGCTTCGATATTTCATAACATATCTCCAATATTTATTTATGAAGGTAAAAGCTAATAATTCCTCTTATAAAAGCTTTGCTTTCAGCGCTTTCTATCCCTAATAAAATTTTTAATATTTTGACCGAAATAACAACACCATTTTTAGTATGCATCAATAATTTACCAAGCACATTTAAATTTTTATTTAAAAAAATTAATTTATTTCTAATTATTAAATATATTTTTTGTGGACTTTCTTTACCATACACAACCGAACCCGCATGCCAAACAATAGCACTTGGTACAATAATTACTTTAAAACCCAACTTCTTAACTCGCATGCCAAAATCTGCATCTTCCCAGTAAACAACATATTTTTCATCAAAACCTTTAAGTTTACTCCATATATCTCGTCTCGTTAACATCGCACAACCTGAAACCCAATTCACTTCTCGTGGATAATTAAACTTCCTTAACATTTGCGGCATCACATTGCTAATTTTCCCTGAGAATTTATTCAAATTTGATACGGGTAAATCAATTTTAGATATCCGTTTCTTATTTTTAAGGGAGTAAACAAGCGGGGCTGCGATTGCCAAATTAGGCTGTTTTTGCACCTCCTGAACTATATTAACAAGGCATTTAGAATCCAAAAGAGTGTCTGGATTGGTAATAAACAACCACTCCCCCTTTGCTTTCCTTGCCGCTTCATTTATACCTTTTGCAAAATTTACATTACTACCTTGGCCAATAATTTTAACGTGCGGAAAACTTTTTTGAACCTGATTCCTTGATAACTTTTCAATGCCATTGTCTCTTATGATTATTTCTATTTTATTTTTTGGGTAATTCAATTTAGCAATGGAAAGAAGATGGCTTATCAAATATTTTTTTGAGTCTGTTTCCAAAGCAGTTAAAAGAATACTGACTGAAGGTAATTGTTCACGAATCATAAGTTAATTGAATTACTTGCATCAAATACTTAATTAAAACAGTTGAATTAAATCATAAAGAGGGTAAAATTTATAAGCTATGAAATTAAAACGTGTTTTAGTTACCGGTGCTGCCGGTTTTATAGGCAGCCATTTAACAGATAATCTTCTCGATTATAAAAACCATGTCTTCACTGTCGACAATCTTTCTGGCGGTGATATAAACAATGTCAATCCTAAAAGCCATTTTACTCAACTCGACTTAACAAACACGGTTCGAACCCAAAAATATATCGATAAAGTAAGACCTGAAATCATTTTTCACTTAGCTGCTGATGCCACAGAAGGCAGAAGTCAGTTTACCCCTCTTTCCAGTACCCAGAACAACTACTTGGCATATCTTAACGTGCTTATACCTGCTATTGGCAACGGTCTTAAGAAAATGATTTTATTTTCGTCGATGAGCGTCTATGGCGACCAAAAACCGCCATTTTCAGAAAAAATGGGAACTAAACCGGCTGATATATATGGTGTGGCAAAAGCTGCTATGGAAAAAGCTACAATCATTCTTTCAAAAGTGCACAAATTTAATTATGTGCTTATTAGACCTCATAACGTCTATGGCCCACGACAAAATATGACAGATCCTTATAGGAATGTAATCGCAATATTTATCAATAGGCTGCTCGACAACAAGCATATTTTCATCTATGGAGATGGAAAACAAAAACGGGCGTTTACTTATATAGAGGATTGTCTCCCGTCTATCGTTAAAGCAGGTTTAGGTAATTTCAATAATGAGATCTTCAATATCGGCTCAACCCAAACCATTACCATAAATCAACTTTCGAATATCATTCTTTCACATTTTCCAAAATTACAATCAAAAAAATCAATGATCAAATACTTACCCTTTCGCCCCATGGAAGTAAAATATGCTTATTGCACTAACGACAAAGCAGAAAGGTTTCTTAAATACAAAGAAAAAACTAATATATATAAGGGATTGACTGAATCTATCAAATGGGCTCGTAAAAAAGGTCATCAACCTTTTAAATATCTGGAAAATCTCGAATTAACTTCAAAAGATACCCCTAAAACTTGGACCGAACAATTAATATAAAACCTTCCTAGTTTATCCTTAGATTACCTGCGAATTATTTTGTGCCGGCTATAAAACTCAAATTTTCCGTTACATCCTTAAACAATGTCATAATCCTATTTTTCATAAAGGGAATTAATATTAGGACATACATAAACGATGCCAATATCACCGTCAGACTTAATGTAAAAATATTAAGTGATAAACTCTTTATCATTAACAAAGCTAACCCTCCGCTGAATACGGCACTTAAGAAAAATGGCATAAAGTTCGGCCACCAGGTAAAACTAATATAATTTCTTAATTGTAAGTAAAGCCAGTAACCGCTTAGAGAAATTATTAAACTTGTCAAACTCATACCAATAAACCCATACTGATTAATTAGTTGTGGTGCTATCAGCCAAGTTAAAATTGCCCAGACCAATGACATATTCCTGATTATCTTTGATTTCCCCAGAGCCAAAATAAAGTAATTAAAAAGGAGCGTAAAAGAAATTACTCCGCTATTTGCAATACCCACATAAAAGGCACCCAGTGACGGTAGCCAGCGATCCGTATAAACAATTTCAATTAACTCCTTACCTACTGCTCCTAAAATAAAAATTATCGGCAGCGTTGTAGCTGCCGTAAAAAGAATTGATGCCTCTATTACTTTCTTTAAAAAATCGTGATCCTCACGGACCCTAGCTCCAAACGAAAATATAATCCTGTATATAATTTCAGAAATTATCAGTGGGAAAATAGATATCGAAGCTGCAAACTGAAAATAACCCAAATCAACTTCTCCTACTGCATATCCTAAATAAAGTAGTACCAAAGGACCATAAAAAAGTCCCAGTATTATATTTAACTGGAAAGGTAACCCAAATCTAACGAGATTTTCCAGTCCCGACGTTGATATTCTAAATTGAAGCTTCTTAGGTGCCAATATAAAATATAAAATAGCCCCCAGGAAACGTCCTAGTAAATTACCGTATATAAAACTTAAAACTCCGTAGCCTAAAAAGGCCAGAGTAACGGTAAAAACTACTGTTGTTACCTGCTCAAACAACTCTGCAAATACCACTCTCCCGTAATGCAAATCCCGTTCAAGTTGGGCCAGTGAAATGTTTTTAAATGGAGTAAACAGTAGCAGTAAACTGTATATTCTAAGCAGTTTGGCTAAACCGCCTACCTGATAAAAAGAAGCAATAAAGTCAGACCCAATATAAATTAAACCAATAAGTATAATTGATAAAAATATTTGAACTGTAAATACACTTTGAATCTCAATTTTTCTAATACTTTTCTCTTTAACTATCAGCGCCGAACCCAGTCCAATATCAGTAAAAACCAGGGCAATAATTATCACAAAAGAAATTGTCGCGAAAATTCCAAAGTCCGCCGGGAACAGCAATCTGGCCAATAATATATTTGAAAAAGTAACAATGAGTTGAATTACTATTTTCCGAATTGTCAGGTTTACAAATGCCTTGGCTGCTCTCTGCTTCAAAACTTTCCTATTAGTCGTATTTAAGGTATTAGTAATCATGTTCTACATTATTCTAGATCAATTTTTAATAATTTATTATTAAAATCATTATTAATAAAACTAATAAACTGATTCCATCCTTATACCCATGCAGCTATAATCTTTATACCAAATGAATGCAGAAAAAAATCTCAACACAAAACAACAAACTTCCCAATAGCTTACCAAGAGTCTGTTTTATACTACCCTACTTCGGTAAATGGCCTGTTTGGACCCCTCTTTTTCTTGAAAGCTGCAGTCAAAATAAAGGTTTTACTTGGTTATTATTCGGAAACCAAAAAGGTCTCAAAAATACACCAACAAATGTTAAATGGCAAAAAATGACTTTAAAAGAGTTTAATAAACTCGCTAAATATGAAACAAAACTTCCTTTTGAAATCAGAACACCATATAAAGTTTGTGATGCCAAACCAATGTATGGAGATATTTTTAAAAAATATCTAGCAAAATATCAGTTTTGGGGATATACAGATTTAGATATTATTTATGGAGACTTAAACTCATTTTCCGTTAGGAAAAAATTGTTGAAATACGACATTTATTTTCCCTACAATACCCCAGTCGGGCACTTTACAATTTTTAAAAATACTCCAAAAATAAATAGTCTCTACCACAATTTTCCAAGTCTTAAACTCGCATATACTCATTCACCTAACCCTCTGAGTTTTGACGAAAAAAAACTGGAATTATTACTAAAAAATAACCATGATATTAAATTTCATCGTTCTTTCGACTATCACGCTGAGCTTTCTAAAACCCGATGCTCAACAGGCGCATCAATTATGCACTGCGGCCAATTAATAAGAGAGAATTTGACAGCTCGTGAACGCTATTTATACTCAAGAGGCAAAACCTTTCAACTTAATGGATCTCGAAAAAGAGAATTTATGTATTTTCATTTCTTTACATGGAAAAATGATAAATTTTGGCGTCGTTTTAAAAAAAATAGAAAATTACCCTATGAATTCTGGATGGACGAATCTGGATTTTTAGATAACGCAAAAGACTTATTACAAACAAACTATAAAGCAAGAATATTAAAGATGCTCAAATGTGCAGGTAAATTATCTTTACGTGGATTAAAATATTACTACTCAACACAAAACTTAAAACGCAGAATTATTTAATCACCTTCATCCCTAGAACAATATTTACACATAGCCTTGATTCGTCTTACATCGAAAATTGTCAAAACTATTTCATAAATTTTCATCAAAGCTAAACTCCCACCAACAAAAACTAGCGGCAAGCCAATTGCCAATTTAAAAAACATTGCAACAGAGAATTCAAAAACCACCCAACCGGCAATCACAATCACAATACCACTTACAAACCATATCAAATTATTAATTTCAGAAGTCACCACCATCCCCAAATGGTGCCAGATTGTATGCTTACCTCTTTTTAATGACTTAATTATCTTCAACTTTGTAAATTACATCTCCTCTCTCATCGTAAAACTTTCTCAAGATAGAAGATCTTTCAAACTTCCCCGTATTTTTAAAATCATGATAAAACTCCAAGCTTTTATTGGTATGAACCACAACATAGTTGATACCAAGATCTTTAAGCCATATTTCAGCTTTTTGGGTACTACTTCCTTGTCTTAACTCCCAAGCAGCTTCTCTCCATGCAGGGTGAAGTGATGATTGATCAGCTCCTCCCCTCACCTGTTTAATATCATAAAACGAATCAAGCCAAAAAGCAGTTGTCCCAGAAAGAAATACCGTTTCGTCTGATTTAACATTTTCATTTAAAAAACTAGCTATCCTATACTCTGCAGTTTCTTCAATACTTTTTCTCGGAAGCCAAAAATCTCTCTGTTGCCAAGCAACAAACCAACCGCCTATCAATAAGACTACAATTACCAAACTCCAAATTCCAAACATTGATAATCTTTGAATAGCAGTCTTGAAGTATCCAAAAACATGACCCTTCGACTCACGCTCAGGGTAAACTCCGCCGCTAGATTCATTGCGCGGCGAGGATGCTTTCGAACGAGTGAGTCCTA
>Ga0209541_10008941_pt1 | contig 16358 bp, 13 predicted proteins | sample RifCSPlowO2_01_FD_184027 | JGI IMG/M metagenome (GOLD analysis project Ga0209541, IMG submission 184027) | Groundwater microbial communities from Rifle, Colorado - Rifle CSP2_plank lowO2_0.1 (SPAdes) (version 2) | ecosystem: Environmental > Aquatic > Deep subsurface > Groundwater | place...
GGTTGTTCACAATGGAATTGTAGAAAATTTTCAGGATCTTAGAGATGATCTTATAAAGAAAGGTCACCGGTTCATATCGGAAACCGATACGGAGGCAATACCACATCTAATTGAAGAATTTCAGAAAAAAGAAGGATTTACTTCTTCAGTTCGCGATGCTTTTAATAAGCTCAAAGGACTAAATGCAATAGTTGTTGCAGATGCAAAATCAAGTGAAATAATCGCCGCAAAAAATGGTTCTCCTCTTGTTGTAGGAATTGATAATGAGGGTTTTATTATCGCATCGGATCTTGTCGGAATATCCGATTACACCAGTAGGGTAATTTTTCTTAAAGACAATGAGATGATTATCTTAGGAAAAAATATAAAATTATTATCTTTGCCAGAGGGAAGAATAATAAAAACAAAAGTTGAAAAAATTAATTTTAATTTTGAAAAATCAAGCAAAGGTAATTTTGAGCACTTCATGCTTAAAGAAATTTATGAACAGCCAGGAATTATTAGAAATATTGCAAGAAACTACGATAAGGATATAGAATTTTTAGGAAGACTTGTAGAAAAAGCAAAGGGGACTTTTTTCATCGGAGCAGGTACTGCTTATAATGCTGCACTTGCAGGAGCATATTTGTTTTCGAGAGTTTCTAGAAAACATATCAATACTTCTGTTGCATCTGAGTTTAATTACCTTGAGCATTTTTTAAATAGAGAAAGTCTTGTAATTGCATTGTCACAAAGCGGAGAAACAATTGATGTTATAGAGCCCTTAAATAGAGCAAAAAAGCGAGGAAGTAAAGTCGTTGGCATAACAAATGCTGTTGGCTCATCCATTTATAGAATGGCGGATTTCAACATTCTTTTAAATGCTGGGATAGAAACAGCTGTTGCATCTACCAAAGCTTATACTGCAAAACTTTCGATAATTCTTCTTCTTGTTTTTTCAATGATAAATAAATTAAAAGATGGGAAAGAGACGCTTTTGAAAGTTTCAAATGAGATTGAAAGACTTCTTAAAAAAGAAAATCTAAAAAAAATAAAAGATATTTCAAAAAGTTTAAATAATTCTGATACCTTATATATAATAGGCCGCGGTGTGTCATATTCTTCAGCGCTTGAAGGAGCACTTAAAATTAAAGAGGTGAGCTATAAATATTGTGAAGGACTTGCGGGTGGAGAATTAAAACATGGTCCAATTGCGCTTATTCAAAAGGAGACTCCGTGCATCGTTTTTGCACCGAATGATGAAACATACGAGTCAATAATTTCAAATGCAATAGAAGTAAAATCCCGGGGCGGAATGATAATCGGGGTATCTTCGAAAAATTCCAAAGCATTCGATGAGTGGATAAAAGTGGAGAATCTTTCAGACGGAACTTTTATAACACAAATTATTCCCTTGCAGCTTTTGTCCTATTATCTTGCAATTGAGAGAAGGCTTGATCCGGATAAGCCCCGTAACCTTGCCAAAAGCGTAACGGTAAAGTAATATGAATCATTTTCTTATAAATACTCCTGAAAATTCATCTCTATATACCAATTTCCATTTTCCCTCTCTTGTTAATTTAACGAGTCTTTTGTACATAGGCTTTGATTTAAGAACCAAGACCCTGTCATAACGGGATTTATCGATACTTTTCCAATCCTGAACATTGGTGTAGTATTCTTCGAAAGCACTATAACCATTCTCATCTTCCCAGAGATGCATTCTGCCGTCTATCGAAGGTTTAATATTTGGAAAATTCCAAATCATCCATCCGCCCCAGCTATAGGGGGTCGATAGGTTATTTGAAAGTTTGTTTTCTGAAATAAATTCAAGCGCTCCATAGGAGCAGGAGATAGCAGGATACAGGCAATAATCTTTCCAAGTCATGGTTAGATATTTTTCGAAAGGAACCCTAGAGCTTAATATAAAAATCAGGGAGATGATGGAGATTATGCTGGCACTAATAATTTGATTTGGTTTTGATTTCGGCTTAAAAAAATCTGAAAACGCTAATAGTACTGGAAAAGAGAGGTAATACATTGACCATGCATATCTGCGTTCGTAAAATGATAGAGTCAAGAAAAGAAGTATCAAAAGAACAATAGGAAGCCTCTCTTTTAACTTGCCTGTTAAAAAAAGGATTACAAATCCTATCATATAAAGATTCATAAAAATTATCAGATTCCACCACTGCGATGAAAGATCAGAAAAAGGAGACCATTCGGAAACATATTTTAGCCATGGATTTCCAAAATGATTAAAAGACTCAAGATAAACACCGTATCCAAACGGGTTTATAAGAGTAACTACTAAAATTCCAAAAAGAACAAGTAATTCAAATTTAATTAAACTAGATAAAGGTTTAATATTCAGTTTATTCCTAATTTCTATAGCCTTTCTGATTCCCAAATAAGTGATAAGAAGTATAAGTCCCAAAATAAAACCTCCATGAAAGTTTGCCCAAACTAAAAAAAGAGGAATTGTCCAAAGAAGATTTTTAGGACTTCTGCTGTAGGCAGATATAATGTAAAAAAGTATTCCGGTGAATAAGTATGACATTAATTGAGTTCTGAAAGATACTGCGTTAACGTTACTAACAAGAAATAAAACTATTGGAAAAAGAAATGCCCTGTCCCAAAAGGAAAGCTTAAATGCTTTTGAAAAGAAATAAAAAGTCAGCGTTACAATAAATGCTCCCAATAAAGTAACTCCAAAAAATCCTTGCGTTTCGTAGAAAACATAAACTAAAAGATCAGATGCCCATGAATGATTTATCCATTTATAATCAGGCATCATCGTCGAGAATATATTTTCTCTAAGTATCCTTCCCGTTTTGAAAAAAATTTCCCCATATTTAAGATGCCATCCTAAATCAGGATCGGTCGGGAAATATAAGGATGATATAAAAACAGAGAGATAAACGACTAAATTTATTAAACTCTTCATTTTAAACTTTGGTTTGAGATTATAGCACATTTTACCCCAGAAAGGTTGTTGACTTAATACTATATAATAGTAAGGCTATGAAAAACATAAGTCTTCTTATATTGCTGATTATTATTCTAGCAGTAGCATCAGTTGCCCAAAAATCTTTTAATAAGTCTGAGGATATCAAAAACAAAAAAAATCTGATTTCGGCTCCAACCTCTTCACCGACATCAAAACCTACTCCTACTATCGTAGGTCAGACAAAGGATAATTCAGTTTTCCAAAGTTCTCCGTCTCCGGCAGGTTCAAGCAATACTACTATACATAGTATAGGATCTTTTATATATCCAAATTCAACAGTAGTTTTTCAAAGCGACAGCAAGCTTACTCTTCAAAGCACAGATAGTCCTTCCAAGATAACTGATTGGTATAAAGAAAGAATAACCAGTTTAAATACGAAAGCGAAGTCTTTTGTTCAGACTTCCTCAAACGGGAATATCTTAAATAAATTAGCCAGCGCAAATAGTTTGCTTAAAGTTGAGGTAGAGATATCCAAAAAGATATCCGATTCATTTACGAAGATTGGCGTAGATATCGAAAATAAGTGAGTATTGACAATAAGATTTGCTTTTGCTATAGTCCGATTTACCGAAAGCACTCTGCCCCGCAAGGGGCTTTTTGTTTGAGAATATGGAACCGCAAGAAATGTCAGAAAAAACTAACGCAACGGACTCTATTCCAAATCGCACTTCTTTTAGAAATACGCCATTTTTTAATAAAATAAGATTCATAAAATTTTCCTCTATATTGTCGGTAGTATCATCTAGAGCGCAAAAAATTAAAAATAGGGTTAGCGTTTTCATAAATAATACTTACAACAATTCTATAAATCCTAAAAATAAAAATTTTTTGCTTCCAGTAGTCTTCGTGCTTGTTGTAGTTTTCATTTTGGGAGCATTTTTATATTTTGGAAGATTAGGATTAGGTCTATTCGCTGATAAGAGCCTAAAACCTGAACCCTCAGTGGCAAAAGCAACAAAAACCATAAATAAAGAAATGGAGTTTCCTATAAGAGATAATAAGGGAAATGTAGTAAGTACTCTTAAGTATAAGATAGAGACGGTAGGACTCTATGACTCTATAATCGTAAAGGGTCAACGGGCGAGAGCCGTACAGGGCAGGACTTTTCTTATTCTCAATCTTAAATTAATAAATCAATACACACAGGCAATAGAAATAAAGACATCTGATTATGTAAGGCTTTCTGTTAATAATAAAAATGAGTCTGTAGCACCTGATGTTCATAATGACCCGGTTTCCGTACAACCTATTTCAACAAAGTATACAAGAATAGGATTTGCCATAAATGAATCTGATAAAAACTTGGCTCTTCGAATAGGAGAAATAAAAGGTAAGAAAGAAACAATAAAGTTTAATTTTAAATAGCATGGTGCATTCTCAAAAAGATAAAGTTGCCATAATCAGTGAAATACAGAAAGCTCTTGATGATATAGTATTCGGAAGCGTTGAGCTTTATGTCCAAAATCGAAAAGTTACTCAGATTACCGTTCGCCACATCAAAAAAACCAATGTAGAGACAACAGAGTCTAAAGGTTTTAATGCTCAAGATGAAGTTAATGTGAAAATAGGTATTGACAAACAATAGGAGAGCGTTATATAAATGAAGTTGACAACTTAAGATAAAAATTTAAGCTGACCGCAAACGGAGGCTTTTCTACCCGAAATCTTTAAATAAGATTCGGATGGAGGAGCCTCCGTTTTCGTTTATGTAAGCGAAAACGGTAAACAGAAGTGTAATCCACCCTGAGTTTATCGAAGGGAAAAGGAAAACCAAAAAGAGAGGAGGTGAAAAATAAATGAATGATACAAAACAAAAAATAGGTGTAGCAATTGCAACCGGAGCGCTTTTACTAAATGCTTTTGCGCCACTCGCTTTTGCAGAAACAACTATTACCATAAACGGTAATGGATCAGGTTCAAACAATGATGCCAACGTTTCCCTGAATCAAGAGACAAAGGTTGAGCAAAAAAATGACGCGCAAGTTAACAACGATGTGGAGGTTAATGCTGACACAGGTGATAACGACGCGAATAACAATACTGGCGGTGATGTTTCAATCGACACAGGAAATGCTGAAGGAAATGTTAATGTGACAAACTCACTTAACGCCAACTCAGCAAGTGTTGACTGTTGTAACGCCGGAGACTCAACGGTTAAGATCTCAGGAAACGGTTCTAACTCCGATAACAATGTCAATCTTGACATGGATAATAAAACGGAGGTAAAACAAGATAATAAGGCTCATGTTAACAACTGGATTGATGTTAACTCTGACACCGGAGACAACGACGCCAACGGTAATACCGGGGACGGTAGTGTTTCTATTACAACCGGAAATGCCAAAGGAAATGTTTCACTCTCAACTGTAGCTAACTTCAACTCAGCAATGGTTGGAGGAAGCGGTAACGGAGGTGGATCGTTAAGCCTTTGGATAACCGACAACGGCGCAAATTCCGATAATGACATCGATGCAGATCTTAATAGCAAACTTAAACTCGATCAGAAAAATCATGCAGACGTTAATAACGATGTGGAGGTCAACGCTGACACAGGTGATAACGATGCAAACAACAACACCGGAGACGGTGATGTAACGATCGATACAGGAAACGCTGAGGCAGATGTTGAAGTTGACACAATGGTTAACTTCAATTTTGCTAGCGCAGACTGCGGATGTCTATTCGGCGATCTTACCGTTAAAGTTGATGGAAACGGCTCAAACTCGGATAACAATGTTAATGTTGATGTAAATTCCGATCTTGATGTAAAGCAAGACAACAAAGCAGACGTTGACAATGAAGTAGAGGTTGAGGATGTTGAAACCGGAGACAACGACGCCAATGGCAACACATCTGGCGGAGATGGTGATCCATCCATAACAACAGGTGATGCAGAATCAAATGTTGATGTTTCAACATCAGGGAATGTCAATAGTTATGGAAGCGATATAGACTTTGACTTCCCGGACTTTGATTTCGATTTTGACTTTAGTTTCAATTTCGATCTCGGAGATCTGTTGGATGCTTTAGGTCTTTAATCTTTTTGGATGTGGGGTTGTCCTGCTGGCACTTCGCAGGACACCCTACGCCAGAAGATATAAAATTTTCCGCCAAGGCGGATCAGTCTAAGGCTGAAAAATTAATAAATAAATTAGAAAAAATAAAGATTAAAACTAAAATATGAATAAATTAAGAAAACTACTAGCAATACTTTTAGCGCTACACCTAGTATTTGGTGGAATTGCTCCTGTATTTGCAGAATTTCAAGAAGAAACCGAACCTTTCCATGAAGAGACCAGTTCTTTCCAAGAAGAGAAGAATGGTTTTCAGGAGGAGGAAGTCGGTTTTCAGGAAGAAGATAACAATTCTTTTCAGGAAGAAGAGGAACCTTTTCATGAAGAGGACAGCAGAAATCCTGATGACCCGATTATAACGCCAACCCAAGACCAGACTGCGGAAGATCAAGTCCCCAATGGCGGAACAACATCTAATGGTAATGTCGGTAACGACGCATTGATAACTACGGGAAATGCAACCAGTGACGGAAATGTTTTTACTGCCGCTAATTCAAATCTTGCGGGGAGTGGTGAGTGCTGCGCCGGTGGCGGAGTAGGAGTCGTTAATGACGGCAATGGCGACAATTCTTCTAATACCGGTTCCGCAACAGTTTCTGAGAACAAAACAACTGATCAATCAAACAGCGCAACTATTGATAATGGTCTAACAGGAGCAAGTGTTTCAGGACAAAATTCAGCTTCAAGCAACACAGGCGGGGATTCATATATAACTTCGGGAAATGCTTCAACAACCGGAACTATTATCACTTCGGCAAATACAAATATAGATGGCGTAACAGTTGCTGAGTTTAATATAGTAGATGATCACGTAGGTGATTATATCCTTGATTTTTCCGCTGGTTGCGTATCGGGGTGCGACGGGTTCACGGGTCTTGCGCAAAACTCCAACAACGGTTCCAATTCAGACAATGATGCTAGCATCAATGCAGATATTACTAATACTACCAATCAAATAAACAATGGTACAGTTAACAATGATCTTTATTTAACTTCTGATTCAGGAAATAATACAGCATCAAGCAACACAGGCGGGGAATCATATGTCACAACAGGCGATGCCTCAATTGCCGGAAACGTTCTGACATTTCTCAACAATAATCTTGCAGGTAATGTGGTGCTAGGAGTCGTTAATATCTTCGGAGACTTAATAGGGGATATAATACTTCCAGAGTCGGCTCTGTCTGCTTTTGCCTGTGCAACCTGCGGAGGCAATACAACTTTAGTAAATTCTGGGAATGGTTCAAGCTCAGATAATAATGTTTCTTTTGATCAGGAAGTTATCGACACGATAAATCAAGTTAATGTTGCAGATATTGATAATAATTTAATTTTGACTGCAAATACAGGTGGTAATTCGGCATCCGGAAATACCGGAGGAGACGCCTACATAACAACAGGAGATGCTGATGTAACAGCTCAAATTTTGAATATTGCAAATAATAATATTATTGGCGGAAACTGGTGGCTAGTAATTATTAATAGAGCAGGTCAATGGATTGGTCAAATCGTAGGAGCGCCACAGGGAGCAAACTTTGCGGGATCTTCGGGGACAGAATTTGCAGTTGATGATAATGGAGAGATAACGGCAATAAATTCAAATAATGGTGCTGGTTCGACGAATGATGCAAAAGTTTATCAGAGCACAAAGGAGCGTTTAGATCAGACGAATAATGCAGATGTAAATAACAATATTTATCTTTCAGCAAATACCGGTAAAAATGAGACCAATAATAATACAGGAGGAGACAACTACATAACAACAGGGGATGCAAAAGTAATTGCCAATTTGGTAAATTTTGTAAACAATAACATTGTCGGCGGAAGGCTTCTTGTAACCTTTGTTAATGTTTTTGGAAGTTGGATGGGAGATTTTGTAACGCCCGGAAGTCATAAAGAGAACAGCTCTAATCCTTCGGATCCGGAAATCGCAGGAATAGGAGGAATGTCATCTTCTGATTCTTCGCCCTCAAATAACGGTTCGTCAGGAGGATCAGGAGAAAATGGAAATTCCGCAAGTTCAGAAAACTCAGTTCCGTTTGTCGGAGGAGTTTTAGCAGGTGCAGTTCAAAGGGGTATTCTTGCAATTGCCACAGAAGCTTTACAAGAGCCTAATGACACTCAAACATTGGCTGCTAATAATTCAGCCAAAGATCCTAAAAAAGTGAGTATTAATCTTGCATGGGTACTCTTGGCTTTACCTTTCATACCCTTGGCATATATTGCAAGAAAAAGATTTATGGGATATAGATTAAGGAGAACGGACCATGTTTAGAAAGATTTTGAAAATTACATTATATACAATAGCTTTTGGTTTTATGTTCAGTCCATCTGCGATTGCGGATGAAATTATCGTATCCAATAACGGTGGGGGTTCGAACAGTTCGGTTTCTGTTAATTTAAATAACTCATCAACTGTTAACCAAACAAATGATGCAACTGTTAATAATGATGTTACTCAAGACGCAAATACAGGTGATAATTCCGTATCCTCAAACAACGGAGATTCTTCTATAGAAACCGGTGATATAACGACCACGACTGCTATTAATAATCAGGATATAAATACAAATATTCAAGAGGGGACAGGATGTGGCTTAGGATGTGGGTCAAGCGAGGAATCTACTGTCAATATCTCAGGCAATGGCTCAACCTCTTTAAACTCAATTAATCTAAATTTGGATAATAATACAGATATCACCCAGTCTAATTCTGCACGTGTCAATAATAATGTTAATGTTAATGCAAATACAGGCGGGAATTCTGCAAATAATAACAATGGAGATGTTAAGATCGAAACCGGAAACATAACGGCTATGACCGCAATCCTCAATAAGAGTATAAATATTAATATCGATCCTATCTTAAATCCATTTGGAGGACTTTCTATAAGCATTTCAAATAACGGAGATGGTTCATTAAACGGTATAGTTCTGTATTTTGGGAATAAACTAAATTATAACGGTTCAAATAATGCAAATATAAACAATAATGTTGTACACGATTTAAATACTGGAGGAAATACCGCAAACGGGAACAACGGAGCTGTTCTTATAGCAACCGGAAATATCATAAGTGTTATTACCATAGGAAATGAGGGTATTAATTGTAATGCTTTTAATTCTTCAAATTCATGCTTGCCGCAAGGAGAAATAATTCCGCCTCCAGGTGGCGGTGGTCCAATTACTCCTCCTTCCGGAGAGAATCCTACGGGCAATTCTCCTCCTTCTTCTCCTTCGCCGAGTTCTTCCGTCGGAGGGCCGGGACAAGTTTTAGGAGCAGCAATCGGTAATATCCTGCCCGCAACCGGAGCTTACTGGATATTGCTAATGACAATTCTTGCCATTACAATGTTCTTAGCGGGAGGGGTTTTGCGCTTTGGTTCAGATTCTTCTCCTCCCCTTGCATATGCAGTCTAAAAGACTCAGACACTTAATCGGAAACGCCTTAATGGCGTTTTCTCTTTTATTGCTGGCTTTTATATATTATCCGATTATATCTTTATATCTTTTTCCCAAAAAGATCGATAGCGAAGTTTTAACTAAGTCGTTCTATATAGAAATTCCAAAAATAAATGTCGCATCTCAGATAATTCAGAATGTAAATCCATTTAACGAGACAGAATATAGAAAATCTCTGAAAAAGGGAATAGCTCATGCAATAAATACTTCTCTTCCCGGAGAAAAAGGTACAACATTTCTCTTTGCCCATTCATCGGATTCTCCATGGGGAATTACAAGATACAATGTTGAGTTTTTTAGACTACCGGAACTTAAAAAAGGAGATACGATTACAATTCATAGAAATAAAAAGATATATAGATATAAGGTAGCCGATAAAAAAACAGTATGGCCCAATGAAGTCAACTATCTTCTCGATACTAAGAAAGATCAGCTTATTCTTCAAACCTGCGTTCCAATCGGAACTTCTTTAAAGAGGCTTCTAGTTTTTGCAGTTCCTATCAAATAAAAAAACCATCCTGAGCTTGCCGAATGGATTGTATTTGCAGATCCCCAATAAAAAGCCCCCGCTTATCTAGCAAGGGCTTTTTAGGGTAGCTTTAAATCCTACCTTACGGACCTGGATCAGGCGGAACCGCTGTATTGGTATTTCCGGACACGGTTATTGTGATCGTAGAAGTTGTATTTCCCGTATCAACACTAACATCTCCGCCGTTTGTCGTATTGTTGTTTGCGTCATTTAAACCTGTATTTTGAACAACAACAACTCTGTTTCTTACTGTTGCCGTATTTCTCTGGTCAACGGTCAGTCTTCTTTCAATCCTTATCCTGCATCTATTCGTTGAATTTCGTCCATTTCCACTTATAGTGCAAGTTTGATCGGCTAATGCAGCACCAGGCAGCAGTGTTGCCGCAAGAAGTGTACCTGTTGCAATTGCCGCTCCTATTTTTTGTTTTATTGTCATTTTATTCACCTCCCTCCTGCCCGCAACGCCAGCAAGTTGTCTTGCGTGGCGGGCGGGTCATTTGTTATAATTCACAAGTAAATTCAGTCTCTCCGTCACAAGTATCAGTACCAGACCCTCCTCTTACAGTGTCCGTACCGTTTCCTCCCGTTAGGGTGTCATTACCGGATCCGCCATTAATGTTGTCGTTGCCGTTGTTTCCCAAGACAGTATCATTATCAGAACCGGCATCTATCCGATCATTCCCCAAACCTCCGTCTATCTGGTCGTTACCCGACCCGCCATTGATAATGTCGTTTTGAGGTCCTCCATCGTGAATATCATTTCCTGATCCACCGTTTAGAATATCCTGGTCTGAACCTCCAACAAGGCAATCATTTCCTCCGCCTCCGCTTAAAACATCATTTCCCTCAAATCCAATAATTAAGTCGTTTTTTGAACCTCCTGTTAAAGCATCAGCGCCAGCAGTTCCAAACATAATGCTTCCGTTAAAGTTAATTGAATCGCAAGAAGCAGGAATGTCCACGGAAATACCAATCTGAAGATCAAAAATTATTGATTTACTCTGAAACTCATTTCCCGCAGACTGGTCGAACGCGACAACAAATTCATAGTTAGTGTTTGCTCCTGAGTTTAGGGTTGAAAGAGGGATACCGTTTGGACCGCTACTGTCTGAAAAGAACTGGGACAAAGTGTCACTGTAAATAATATTTACGCCTTCTTTTATCTCTATATTCATTACAGCTGCCATACTTGCTGGACCAGAGGTGAGTATTCCTCGGACTCCGACAGATCGAGGGGATGGCGCACCATTGTTCACATCTACATCCCTGGATTCCGTTTCTCCCGGAGCAAAATTTGAAATATTAAATATCGGCCCGACATCTCCTATTCCGATGCCCCAATCAACAGTCAAGTCCCCAACTGCATAAGCAGTGTTTTTGTTAAACAAACCCAAACCATTGTTTTGTACTAATAAAACTGCGATTACAATTAAAGATAATATTACTAAAATTCTCTTTTTCATATTAACTCCCCGGCGTTGGTGTACTTCTATCTACAAAATCCGCAGCTGTATTCGTATCTGTTCCCACTGGATTTCGTTCTAAAGAATGACCTTTTGACACATCAGTAGCAGGGGGATCCAGCTGAGAATTATCATCGTTCCAGCTCATGGCATCTACTGTTACGCTACTAGTATTTCTAAGAATAACTCTGTCACCAGAATCAGCGAGTCCATTTCCAATATTGCTCCCCAAAATTACCCGTTGTCCAGCTGGGACAGAAGACCAGATATCAAAAGTATGTGTCTCTGGCGTAACAATAACAAAACTATGCGCAGAAATTGTTGCTACAGGAATTGTATCGGTAGAATTATTATCAGTTATAGTCCACCCAGTGATCTCTATATCCGAAGAAGTATTATTGTATAGTTCAAGCCATTCATTCTGAGGATTATTTCCGCAAGTCGATGCTGGTGTGCAGACATCATAATAAATTTCATTTATTACCACTTGCCCCGGAACAGGGGTTGGGGTTGGGAAAATTTCCGATGCTGTGAATGTATTATTGGTAGATTGTCCTGTATTGCTAAAAAGTGCAATAGTCATTTTGTAGGAAACAAAACCAATTCCTACTATTGCTAATAATCCTAAAAATACAAATTTTTTCATGTTGTGTTCATTTTGCTTAATAATTTCTTTTCGACTTGTTTTTCTATTTCTTTTTTTAAATTCCAAAATTCAAGAACTATGAATACTGTTATCGGGAAAATTATTAGCGGAAAAAACCCTTGCGGAGTTTTAAGAAAGATTATGAGTCTTCCAAGATATGGTATTGAAAATACTTGTTTTCCTAGGATATCTTTTCCTCCTATTGCTTTAGAGTCTTTTGTATTGTTGGCGTCTCCTTTTGTTTGATATTCCAAAACATTATTCTTATTTATAATTTTAATTACTCTGTGAGTAATAGTTGTATCACCGTTTTTAAACGATATAATTGATCCTTCCGGATACCATGATTGTTTTTGCGTATAAATAATGCTTCCCTGAGGAATCGTTGGCTGCATGCTCCCTGTAAGAACCACGAATGATTGGATTCCCGCAATTATATTTGTTTTGGAAGTAATAAGCGTAAAGACAACTGCCGGAAGCAAAACAAAAATTGCAATATTAAGTACTACATGAATAATTTTCTTAATTATTTTCATAATTTACTAAAAACTTATTAAATAATTTCAACCCTAGCTGGTAATAGAATAGACAGTATCCTGCTACCAGCTAAAAAACTTACTGACTTGAATCTTGATTTCCAGTGAAGTCAAAGTCAACGCTTATTGCATCGTTTTGATACTCATCACCTGCTGTACTTTCAAACTCTACATTAATGCACAAATCCCTTGTCACGCCAGGTGCCAATCCAGGAGTGATAGCGTCATATACGTCCCCATCTAGCTCAGATAGACGAAGCGTACCATCGTTATTACCAACCGCTAGATCCATCGCTGCTGTAATATCTGAAGGTGTATCGCAGACCCCATTTGTCCCCGTGTTGGTATCTACCTCTACCTTCAGTAGAAGCACATCTGCTAAGTTGCTGGCGGCTCCTCCATCATTAGTTTCAGTCACTGTAGCTCCAAACTCTACTTCTGCGATTCCAATTGAGCCATCGTTATGAAGAGATATGAAACCATCAACGTCAGCTCCCGGGGCAAAATCACTTGCTCCAATCGAAGCCGTAACGGTGCCAACAGGAGTCGATTCGTTTACATCATCTAATTGGAGAACCAAATCTCCCGCACCGAAAAGGTTACTCTCGCTAGTTGCTGAACTACTAAAAAAGGCGAAGGTGGCGCCTCCGACGATTACCAACGCAGAAACTATAGAAAGTAAACTTAAAGCAATTTTTTTATTTATCATTTTATTCACCACCCTTCGCCCTCAAGTTTTTTAAATCAGCGACTCGAGGCATCATATCGCCAACTCTTGCCATAATTGCCCTAATCACTTTCGGGCTTCGGAGTGGCAAGCCTCCTTTTTCCACTAAAAAACCAGCCTATTTTACTAAGCCGGTTTTGAGTTAACTTCAAAAATAATAAAATAATTTCCGGGCAGGTTCTTCATATTGATAAATCTTCTCTGAGTGGGCAGAATACAGAGAATTTGTCGTGGGCAGTCGACAGTTTATCTATTAAACGGCATTTGGATTATTGTGTCAAGACGGACAAACTGGATAAAACTATAATTAACCCGTCTGGATTTAATCCGATTAAGCTAAAAAAATTAGAAAAAGCCGTAACTGCTAAATAAATTGTTGTTTTTTTAAGAAACCCCATATTGCCTATTGACATTTTCTTTGTCTTATAGTAGTATTCCGACACGGGAAAATAAAATAGATAAGAATGAAAATACGGATTAAGATTAAAAAATTTTTAGTTGCGGTTTCGCTTCTGTCAATTCTTATTCAATCGACAGGTTTTAATTTTTATGCCCTAAAGGCTTTAGCAGATGATTCAAGTCCAACTCCAACAGTAAGTCAGGATAATCCAACCCCTTCGGATATTCCTTCCCCAACACCGCCACAAGATTCTATTACGCCAACTCCGATAGATATTCCGATACCAACGGATACAATTACACCAACTTCGACAGATGTTCCAGCAGATATCCCCACTCCGACTCAAACGCAAGTTGATAATCTTTCTCCCCCGGAAATACAAAACGATTCATCAAATCCGCCAATCGACGGACAAAGTCAATCATTAAATCCCTCTCCTGTTCCAACAAGTATTGAAGCTTCAAATACCTCATCGGGAAATGAAACTTTATCTGCAGTTATTCTAAAAGACAATCCTTTGTCGGTAGACACCCTTAACTTAGAAAACACTGTTTCCCAGCAAAGCGCAAGCCTTACAACAGATAAAGAAGATTATGCCCCGACTGATACAGCTATTATTACCGGTACTAATTTTGAGAAAAATCAATCATATATTCTAGCAATAACTTCGAGCGACGAGCCACCCGTTAATTTCCAGACAGACATTAAAACCGACGAAAATGGAGGATTTTTATATGCATATCAGCTGGACGGAAATTATCGGCCCAACTATAAAGTTGAAGTAAAAAATGATTCTGGTACGGTTGTGGCATCAACAACATTTACAGATACGGATACAACCACTCTTTTTCCCAATGGTCAAGGTAACTATAACCAATGGAATGGCGACGAGGGCGATGTGGATGAAACCGGCTCGGTAAGCTGCAGTAGCAGCGATGCTATAGATAGTAATAATGGTGGTAATAGAGAATCAGTAAATATCGATTTATCTTCAATTCCAAACGGCAGTACAGTCACAAGTGTTCAGGTTTTTACGTGGGATGTAGCTCCAAGTTCCACAGGTGGAACTTATCAAACGTTTGTGCGTGTTGGCTCAACAAATACCGACTCCGGGGTTAACCTTGCTACCACTAGTACCAGCGGCTGTACCGCGAGAAACCAGACGGTTAATATTCCCGATTTTGTGAAGAGTGGAAGCACTGACCTTGAGGTTGGAGTATTAAAAGTTGGAAACACTAACGTCAGAGTCGGTGCAATTAGAGCCGTTGTTATATACACCGCAGCGCCTCAGCCAGACCTTACGGCTACAAAAACCAATAACGTAAGTGGTAACGCCACTGTCAATCAAGCATTCACTTGGACGATACGAGTACAGAATTCAGGGGCAGCTACAGCCACATTTACCAACAACGAGGATATTCTTAGGGATGAGCGCCCATCGACAGGCGTTTCATCGTACGGATCACCCACAATAACCACGAGTGGTATAACTGGCAATGTTGACTGTACTCAGTCTGGCACCAACAATAGAGACTTGACCTGTGAAGCCGATGGAATAGTCACATTACCTCCCGGGAGCTATATTGACATTTCCTTTACTGTAACCCCAAATGCCACGGGTACTTTAAGCAACCCACGAAGCGGACAAGATTGTGAAGCCGATGACGACAACAACGAAGTTTCAGAATCCAACGAAAACAACAATGATTGTACGGATACAGTTACTGTTAATGTGCCGAACACTCCGCCATCGTTTGATGCAATTGCCGACCAAGCGGTGAATGAAAATTCTTCATCACAAAATATAGCTATCACCAATGTTTCACCGGGTCCGTCAGGTGAATCAGGTCAGACAGTAACCATGTCGGCAACCTCAAGCGATCCGACTATTGTTCCGAATCCATCGGTTTCCGGAAGCGGTTCGACGAGAACGCTGACATATACGCCGGCCACTAATAAATTTGGGAGTGTAACAATTACAGTAACTGCCGATGATGGACAATCGGAGAATAATACATACTCTAGAACGTTTACAATTACAGTCATTCAGGATACTACGCCGCCGACCGATCCTTCCGATGTTCGTTCAACCAGTCATGTGGTTGATACTCCTACCTCTGACAGCACTATTGACATGGCTTGGTCAGCTGCCGGAGAAGAAAATGGCGCTACTGATGATAATTCCGGAGTCGATGGCTACTCCTACACCTTTAGCAATGCACCGGCAGAATTACCTGACGATATCAAAGATTTAGAGGAAGATGTAACTGGTGTCATTAGTGATCCACGCAGTGATGGAGTCTGGTACTTTCACTTAAGAACCGTTGATAATGAGGGCAACTGGACATCGACAATCCACAAGGGTCCGTATATCGTAGATACCACAGCTCCAATTTTATCTGAAGTGACTCCTGTTTCTACACCGTCTAACAACCCTACACCAGGCTACACTTTCAATACCGATGAGGCGGGAGACATTACCTATGGGGGATCGTGCTCTAGTGTTACAAACTCAGCGGCTGCCGGAGATAAT
>Ga0209541_10008943_pt1 | contig 16355 bp, 11 predicted proteins | sample RifCSPlowO2_01_FD_184027 | JGI IMG/M metagenome (GOLD analysis project Ga0209541, IMG submission 184027) | Groundwater microbial communities from Rifle, Colorado - Rifle CSP2_plank lowO2_0.1 (SPAdes) (version 2) | ecosystem: Environmental > Aquatic > Deep subsurface > Groundwater | place...
TGATCTTACCATTTCCATAGTTATGTTTGTTTTGGCATGTGTATAAATAATCCGCTATAGCGTATTATTTTTACATTTTTTATAATCTAGCAGTTTTTCACGATCGTGAATTAGTGTTAGTTTTTTTATAAATATACTGTTTAGTAGTTTCTCGTGACGTTTTATTTGGTGATGGAGGCGAAGACTACGGTGTTTTGGGTATAGTGCTGGGTTTGCTTGTTAAATGTACCGCCACAGGTAATTAAGCGCAGCTCAGCGCGGTTGACATCGCCGTAAACTTCCTGAGTGGGGAAGTTGTCTTGATCAAACTGCTTCAGGGCGTCTACTTTGAATTTGACTATTTTGCCATCGGCGCGGGTTATGGAAATTTCATCACCGGGTAATACTTCACGCAAACGCCAAAATACCGAGATACCCTTGTAATTATCAACGTGGCCGACGATTATAGCTGGACCAATTTCGCCCGGCGTGGGTCCAAGCTTATACCAGCCGGTGATGTATTCCAACACCGGCGGTGTTTCCATCGTGCCGTCGGCGTTTTTACCTACCGTCATAATGCCCGCATCGATGCCGATTCTAGAGATTGATATACGTGTTGGCTCCGAGCGAGGCAAACCCTTGTCAACAACCGGTGTGGTAGTTTTCGGAGTAGGTATAGAAAATGTCGTGGCTGGCTGCAAATCCGGCTTTTTAATTGTTTGCCAGCCAAAGAATAATGTTCCGCAGACGCCAGCAAATATTAGAATAGAGTAAACCGGAATTTGCTTTTGTAAAAGCGATGTAAGGGTTATAGGTTTCTTGCCTCTTGGAATAGAAAATTTTTGGGATATAACTATCTCTTTAACAGATGAAAAATATACAGGTATAACGAGTTGTTTGTATTTTGTGGCACGGTTTTGCTTAGTGGTTTTAAACCGCCTGGTAGTGATATAAAGTTTTCTAAAGCGCGTTAAACTAACGCTATAATATTTGGCTCGTTTTGGCTTGGCGGGAATTTGTTTTTTACCCTTTTTCTTTGGCGCAGAATAGAAAGGTGGCTGGTTTTTATTACTCAGCCACCTCTTTTTTGATTTTGACTTACTTTTTTTAACAGTTTTTTTCACTGCCTTTTTCTAATTGTCTTAGTTTTTTCGCTTGTTGCGTATAGCCAAACCAAGCGATGTTGCGCCCAGAGAGCTGCCAAGACCAAGAATTGAAGCAATGCTAGTCGCATCCGCTCCGCCGGCTCCAGCTTTTACACCACTTACTGGTGCTGCAACCTGTGTGGTAGTTGTGGTTGTTGCAGCCAAAACTTGAGGGGTTGTAACTACTGGTGGCTGTTCAGTCTCTTCGTATTCACACAGTTCGTTATTAGCTGTGCTTTCACCCTCAACGACTGCCTCGTAGTTAGTGGCCGTAGAATCGTTACATACTTCTTTACAAACCTTTTTAACTACTACTTCGGCTTTTTCGATATCATGACCAGGATTAGGATTGAACTTTACACCATCTAGCACGGGGTAGGTGAAGAGTCCGATGTGACCATCGCCTTCTACGTCAAGCTTAACGCTAACTAATTCGTAACCAGTCTTAGCTGTTACCGTAATAGCCTCGTCGCTGTCTTGAAAATTGATATTAACCTTAGTGCCATCGTAATCATGCTCTTTAGTGTACTTGGTTTCGTAACCGCAAGCTTCTACTTGTGGCGGTTCAACCCAATCATTGCCATGGGCAGACGCAATAGCTGGCATTACCACCGCAACAACCAGAGCGGTAGAAACTATTGCCGCGCTTATTAAATATTTAATTTTTTTCATACTCTCCCTCCATTAATTAATAACATATATATTTTAAGACTTTGCTTTACGCCTTGTCAACTATATACTTTAGTTCTTATGCTTATTGTCTTTTTTTACCGTCTTATGCCTTAGTTTTTTCGCTTGCGAACAGCTAGGCCCAATGAAGTTGCGCCTAGTGAGCCGCCAAGACCAAGTAGTGAAGCGATGCTAGCTGCATCCGCTCCGCCGGCTCCAGCTTTTACACCACTTACTGGTGCTGCAACTTGAGTTACGGCAGGTGTTACTGCACCCAATACTTGTCCCGGTGTTTCTGGCACTTCTTCAACACAATCTGGAGTTTGGTTATAAACCGTAGTCTCGTCTATAACGATCTCCACGTTAACACCTAATTCTACGTATTTAACAACCGTCTCGTCACTGTCTATTTTCACTTCTTCACCGTTAAGCAAAGCAATGCCTTCAGATCCTCCAAAATTCTTGAATGTGACTTTGACAATGTCTTTGCCGTCAAGTTTATCGCAGACAACATCAAATACGGTCACAGGGCCTTGGTTGTCACTTTTGTACTTACAGTCATTATCCAAGAATGCCTGACCTTCAGAGGTTAGGTTCTGTCCAGGATAATTGGTAGTCCCAAAGGTGAAAGCAGGAATAATGTCACCCCAAGAGTGATTTGGAATACCGGGGTACCAGACTGGACCGGTGTGATCACCGTGCCCATTAAGATATTTATTGTTTGGTTCATTAACGGAAGACTTATCCACGGTATTAGTCGTGTAAGGGTTTGTTTGTGCGTTCGTAGCATGACATATTGTCACCTTGTCTGGGTCTGTTGTTGCACCAACAGACTTAGGTAATATCATACTTAGAGTTAGGGTAACCAATAAACCAGTTAGACCTAACATATACTTAATGTTCATACTCTCCCTCCAAATTATTAAATTATACAAATACTATATGTCTTTGCTTTACGGTTCGTCAACTACCTTTTATTATAGCTTATGCTTATAATCATTATAATAACTAAATAACATGCGTCAAATATTCTTGGATATGAAGATTATCATCTGTAATCTAACGCGTGTATAAATAATACGCTATAGCGGATTATTTATACATTTTAAGGGGTAGCACAGATTATATTTTATGTAAGTTTTGATTCTACGATTAATATTTATGAAATACGGCAAGTCCTACACAGGTAATACTTGTTTGAGTGCAGTTTGGGATGAAAAACGAGCACCTTAAGCGTAGGCGTACATATCCGTACGGCGGAGCGGGGAGCGGAGGTTTTCGCCCGAAATGTGCCAAACACGTATTACCTGATATAATAAGCGCGTTAAATAACTTATTTAAAGCGAGGGTAAAATGGCAAATCAAACAGCTCCGGCGAGTAATACAAACACAGCTCAAAACAAAGCGGCTCCGGTAAGTCCGGCTTCGCCGGCAAAAAAGTCCAAAAAGAAACTACTTATCAAGATCGCCGTAGGTGTAGTGATTGCAATTGTGCTATTGGTCTTGATTGTAAACGCCACCACTAGCGGGGCGGTCAACGTTAGCAACACCTTTGTAAAAAGCATCCAAGCAGAAAATCCGGGTCCAGCTTACGCGCTTTTTTCTAAAGAAGCTAAAAATGTAGTAAGCGAATCCGACTTTAACGACGCAGTCAGCACCGCTGGGAAGATATTGAAGGGCAAGCCAAAGATGACAAGCAAAGAAGTGTTGGGCGAAACAGGCAGTGCCGCAACATCCAAAATTACCTATGAGATAGATGGTAACGATAGTAAAACTTACATCATCACCGTGAATTTGACCAAAGAAGACGGCGACTGGAAAGTATTAAACTTTGACAGTACGACCAAAAAGTAATATATTTTTAACATAAAGAAGAGAAAATAATGCAAGTATTTGGATAAGGCGTACCAGAACTAGCTTTAATCGTTCTGGTGCTACGGCTTTTGATTGGCGCGTCAAGGTTGCCGGAAATTGGCCGCAGTATAGGTTCGTTTGGCAGGTAAATTAATAAGGGTATGAACGATGGCAAAATCTAAAAAAGTCTGACAATAAAAATTAATATTGATACAATGAAAGCATAAGCACTATTTAAAGAGGTTAAGAGTTGACGAAAAAAACAGAAAAACATTTAAACATGAGCGTATTTATTGGTATAATACATTCGTTGTAATTAGATTGCGGTTTTTAGGTATGAGGGTAATCAGAAATATAAAACGTATTTGTGGAAGAATGATCAAAAACAGGTCTGCTTTACGTAACCCTTTTAAGAAAATGCACATCTTTAAGCTGGTTGGGGTGCGGGGGGTGCGTATGGCCAAAACTTACCTTATACTACCACTGTTCGGAGCAATAAAAATTGCTATAAGGCCCGGGGTTAAAATCGTCAGATACGCCCATGAAAGAACCGTGAAGCCGATAAATAAGTACCTTGGCGATCACTGGGCGTGGTATGACAGGTGGCACAAACGGATATTTCACAGGCCTGTTCACGTAATCGTTTTTGCCGGTTACATAATTTTGATAAGTAGTTTTTTGTTCTTTGCCTTCCAAAGAATTTTTGCGGCACCTGATTTAACTAATACCTGGGATTTTAGTACACCGTCCGATTACACATTAAGCAGCGGTTTAGAAATTAACGGCGGTGTGCGCATGAAGGCTCAAAATTACACAACTGACGCCAATACTAAAGCGTTGTTCCATTTTGATGAAATCGCTGGCACAAGTGCGGCCGATGATTCTGGCAACAGCAACGACCTTACACTTAGCAACACGCCAACCTGGACTACGGGCCAGCTAAACGGCGGTTTGAGCTTTAACGGGACGACGCAATACGGCAGCGCGGCTGACTCGGCTTCTTTGTCGGTTACTAATGCCAACACACTGGAAGCCTGGACAAAATTCAGCAGTAGTTTTGGTAATAATACGCACGGCCAAAATCAGACGATCGCCGACAAGGGTTCGTACAAGCTCTATTACGATCACACCAGCGGCAAGGTTACTTACGAGCTTGCCAATTCCAGCGCCGATAGTTGGACCAAACGGGCTGGCGACGACCTTAATGATAGCTGGGATACGGACGGTAAAAGCGCGGTCTTAAGCCAAGTGGCCATTGGCACAGATGTTTACGCTGGCTTGGGTAGCGGCGCCGGAGACGCTGAGGTTTGGAAGTACGACGGCACGTCCTGGACCAAAATAGGCGGCGGTACTGCTATCAATAGCAGCTGGAACGACGAGCACGAGACCGTTAATTCGCTGGCCACAGATGGTACTAACTTGTATGCCGGTCTGGGCAGCGGCACCGGCGACGCCGAGGTGTGGATGTGGAACGGCACGACCTGGACCAAAATTGGTGGCGACGGCACGGGCATACTTGCCTCGACGTTTGAATATGTGCTTTCCATGGTCTATATGTCTGGCAATTTGTATGTGGGTGTGGGCGACGATACGGCCGGTGACGCCGAAGTTTATCGCTACACTATCTCGGGTGGTACCTGGACCAGGGTTGGCGGCGACGGTGTGTATTCCGGTTGGGCCACTGCTTGGGAGGGTGTGTATTCGCTGTCAACTGATGGCACCTATGTTTATGCGGGCTTGGGTAACAACAACGTCGATGCCGAAGTTTGGCGCTGCACAACGTGCGGCGGCACGCCTTCTTGGACCAAAATCGGCGGCGACGGCGTAAACTCCAGTTGGGCAAGCGTTTATAACGTTGTGCGCAGTATGACCTACATGGGCAGCCAATTATATGTTGGGCTGGGCGATGATGCCGGTGAGGCGGAGGTTTGGACTTGTACCAGCTGCAGCGGCACACCTACCTGGTCCAAGATTGGCGGCGACGCCGTTAACTCCAGCTGGGCGGATGCCACCTATGAGCAAGTGCAGAGTTTGGCCAACGACGGCACCAATATTTATGCCGGTATCGGCACAGGCAGTGGTGAGGGTGAAGTCTGGAAGTGGAATGGCAGTGCTTGGAGCCAGATTGGCGGCGATGGCCTGAACAGTGGCTGGACGGGAGGTATTAACCAGCATTCTCTGCTTTATGCTAACTCTAAGCTTTATGCCACGGCAACTGTTGCAAACCTGTGGACATTTAATGGCAGTGCCTGGACGCAAGTTGGCGGCCAATATATCAATCAAAGCTGGGGTGCTGGGAGTATCACGTCCGCATATTCCATGACCAGCCATAACGGCAAACTTTATGCTGGCGCGACTGGTAGCAGCGGCGCCGGAACAGTGTGGGAATATGATGGTTCTGACTGGCTAATTATCGGCGGCCAAGACATAAAATCGTCATGGGCAGCCAATACCTATTCCACTGTTTTTAGTATGATATCTTACAAGGGCAGTTTATATGCCGGTATAGGCGGCAGCTCTGATGGTACTGCCGAGGTTTGGAAATACAACGGCAGCACCTGGACTCAGGTGGGTGGCGACGGCGTGGGCAGTAGTTGGTCAACGGGAACAGGCGTGTATTCCTTAGCGACCAGTGGCGGTAATTTATATGCCGGCCTGGCAGGTGCGGCTGGCAATAGCGACGTGTGGAGCTACGACGGCAGCACCTGGACGCAAATCGGCGGCGACGGACTAAACAGCGGCTGGTCAACGCCGACGATAGTCTATGCGCTAACGGTGTATAATGGTGATCTTTATGCGGGCTTGGGCGGTAACACTGATTATGACGAAGTCTGGAAATACAACGGCAGTACCTGGGCAAAAGTTGGCGGCGACGGGCTAAACAGCGGCTGGACAACTTCTACTTGGCAGTGGGGAGTAAATGCTCTATCGGTATACAAGGGCGAGCTTTATGCCACGGTTTACGGTGTTGTGGCTACGCTCGATGATGCCGAAATATGGAAATACAACGGCAGCACCTGGACGCAGGTGGGCGGCGATGGTGTGGGCAGCAGCTGGGCCGGCGGCAGCTATGAGGCCGCGTATGGCTTGACTGAATACAACGGTGATTTATACGCTGGCCTGGGAACATCTGTAGAAGAAGGTGAAGTCTGGAAATACAATGGCAGCACCTGGAGCCAGATTGGCGGCGATAGCCTAAACAGTGGTTGGGCTACCGAAGATCAAACCCAAACCGTGCGCTCGCTGGCGGTCTATAACGGGAAACTCTACGCCGGACTTGGGGATACCCAAGATAAAGCAGAAGTATGGTCGTACGGGGATAATGATGTTCTGCAATCAGCAACCGCCAGCCAGGACACCAACTGGCACCATATAGCCGCGACCTACGACGGCTTTACAATGAAGCTGTACATAGACGGTACTCTGGACGCTTCGCAGGCGGCCAGCGGTTCCCTGCCGGATAATTCGCAGTCGCTCAGAATAGGCTCTGGCTTTGGTGCTCCTAATTTGGGCGTGTCGGATGGCTACTTTGCCGGCAGCCTGGACGAAGTGCGTATCAGCAATACAGCCCGCAGCTCGTTTACGACCGCTCCGTATAGCTCCGATCCGCAAACTGTTACTTTGGGCGCGGCGGTGCGCACCTCGGGTGTTTGGCATTGGGATACCTGGGCCGATAGCGAAACCGCCAACGGCGGGACGATAACTTACAGGCTGTCTACCGACGGTGGTACAACCTGGCTATATTGGGGCGGCGCAGCGTGGGACACATCTGACAATACATCTGAATCCAACAGCGTTAGCGTTATAAATGACCACATGTCTACCTTACCGGTTACGTTTGACGGCCTTGTTTGGCAGGCGGTTCTTGACGGCGATGGCACCCAGCGGGTTACACTCAACAGCATTACGGCCGAGGCCACATCCGACGTAGTTGAGCCTTCGCCTAATGCTTCTAGTATCACAGCACTGAAGGCAGCTGGCGGAGCGTCGCTCAGTTCTGGTGGCTGGACTAACGGCAGCTCCCCCTATTTTAGCTGGACAGCTGGCTCGGATGCTGATTCAGGTGTTAAGGGCTATTGTTTGTACTTGGGGCAGGACGACACAGCCGACCCCACGACCACCAAAGGGCTACTGGGAACCGGTCCGCTTGATGTGGGTGGCAATTGCCAGTTCGCTGTTAGCACTACTAACGTAGATTTGGCCACTGCCGGATATATGGGAACTGCCATGACCACTTCAAATTCGTCGTATTACCTTACAATTAAAACGATTGATAATGCCGGCAACATAACAGCCGGCGCTGCGCAGTTCAGCTTTAAGTTCGATAACACTGCTCCCGTCAATCCGACCTATATTTCCGCTCCGTCCGGTTTCCTGTCCAGCAAGGACGTAACTATGACCTGGCCAACCAGCGGCGGCGGTGCTGCTAGTGACGCTAACTCCGGTGTGGCTGGCTTGCAATATAAGATTGGTGCTACTACTTGGTACGGCGATAGCCACTCCGGCAGCGGCGACATTAACGACCTATTGACGGATGACGGCTCCTATACAACTGCTGACCCGCCAGATTACGATAACCTTGCCGAAGGCAACAACACTGTTTACTTTCGTACCTGGGATCAAGCTGGTAATGTAACAACTAGCTATGTTACGGCCGGCATCAAGCTAAATACTGCCGGCACGCCGTCGGAGCCGCAGAACCTAGTGGCTACTCCGTCAACTAATACAAGCAATAGTTTTGCCTTTAGCTGGGATGCTCCGGCTACCTATAACGGATCAGAGAATAACATTGTTTATTGCTACACCGTTAACACCACGCCGTCTTCTGGAACTTGCACCTGGACGCAGCCCGGGATAACCAGTCTGGCAGCGGCGGCATACGCTACCCAGCCTGGCTCAAATACCTTCTATGTTGTTGCCAAGGACGAATTTGGCAACGTTAACTATGCCACTTACACATCTGTTGCCTTCACAGCTAATACCACCGCACCAGGCATACCCTTAAATATTGCCATATCTGATGTGTCAATACGCTCAACCAGCAACTGGAGATTGGCGATTACCTGGGAAATCCCTACCAGTGTGGGGTCTGGTGTCAACAGCTATAAGGTTTACAGATCTACCGATGGATCTAGCTATTCTCAAGTGGGTAGTAGTTCCAGCCCTAGCTATGTTGACGGAAGCCTAAGCCAACAACTCTATTATTACAAGATTAGGGCTTGCGACAGCACCAACAATTGCGGAGCCGATAGCTCCGTAGCTTCTGCTACTCCTACCGGTAAATATACTTCAGCCGCGACTCTAGTTTCGGGCCCGTCAGTATCGGGTATAACTACCAGAAAAGCCACTGTCAACTGGAGCACTGATCGCGTGAGCGATTCGCGCATTGCTTACGGCGTGCAAAGCGGCCAGTATGGCAGCGCTGAAATTGCAGTGGCAGCCCAAGTTACTTCCCACGAGATTGATTTTAATAATCTGAGTGCTGGCACTAACTATTACTTTAAGGTCAAGTGGACAGACGTTGATGGAAACGTCGGTACCAGCCAAGAGTATACCTTCAGGACCGACGAGGCTCCATCACTCAAGGAAGTGACAACCAAGAGCGTAACTTTAAATGACGCCGTTATACAATTCACGTCCAAGAGTGCTTCAAAGGTGTCAGTACTTTACGGCAAGACCGATTCGTTTGGCGCTATCAAAACGATCAATACAGCCGAAACGGAATCAACCTATACCGTAAATCTTACCGGGTTAGAAGACGGCAATAAGTATTACTATAAGCTGGTCTCTTACGACAACGAAGGGTTCTCGTACGATGGCAGTATCTTTGCTTTCAATACCCCAGCCAGACCGCACATCACTAACCTTCGCTTCCAGCCAATTAAAGGCGAGCCGACAAGCACTCAGAAAGTAACCTGGAATACCAACGTATCATCTTCGTCGAGCGTTACTTATGGCGTTGTTGGTACTGAAGGCAAAGGTATCGAGGAGCCCAAGATGGTTACAGAGCACGAGATTACTATCCGCGCGCTTCGCGATGACACCGAATATTTCCTAATTGCTCGCTCCCAGGATGCCAACGGAGTTGTAGCTACAAGCGATAAGCAAATTTTCAAAACAGCGCTTGATACTCGTCCGCCAAAAATCAGCGACGTTACCGTCGAAACCAGCATCCGCGGCAATGGCGCCGATGCCAGGAGCCAAATAATTGTTTCCTGGCATACTGACGAACCGGCCACGAGCCAAGTGGGCTATGCCGAGGGCATAAATGCCGCCAAGCTTATAAACAAGACTGCAGAAGATGCCGCCCTGTCAACCGAGCATATAGTAATAGTTTCCGGCTTACCGACTTCGCGCGTGTACTCGGTAGCTCCTATTTCCAAGGACAATGCCGACAACCAAACCATAGGCTCAGCACAGTCAGCTATTGTTGGTCGTGCCTCCGATAGTGTGCTTACTATAGTGTTGGATGCTCTAAAGAAGGTATTTGGCTTCTAACCATGGCCAGAATAATGATCGACCTCAGTGGGGTTGCGCATAGCTATCGTACAGAAGATGAACTAGTACAGGCAGTTAAAGAAGCCGACTTTCAGATTGAAGAGAATACTTTTACTATCATGTATGGCCCATCAGGCAGCGGTAAATCGACGCTTTTGAACATTATTTCCGGTCTGCAAAAACCAACACGCGGACGCGTGCTGGTAGAAAATCGGGATTTATATTCACTAAGCCCGGACGAGTTGGCCTTTTTTAGAGCCAATCGGCTAGGGATTGTTCACCAAACGACCCATTGGGTTCGGAGCCTTAATGTGATTGAGAATGTTTCAGTACCTCTGTATTTTCTGGGCTTAAAACGGCCCGTCGCCGAAAAAGTCGCCATGCTTGTACTGGATAGGGTCGGCATGGCAAGCTATGCAAAGAAATCCCCGCTCGTGCTATCCGGAGGCGAACAACAGCGTATATCTATGGCTAGAGCTCTGTCATCCAACCCTTTGTTTGTGATCGCCGATGAGCCTACAGGCAATCTTGACCAAGAAAACAGCGACAAAATAATGGATCTTTTACAAAACTGCAAGTCGGAATTCCGCTGCACGGTGATTATGGTTACTCACAACATGGAGTACGTGCCTTTGGCCGATAAGCTCATAACGCTTAATGACGGAATTGCCCAGGCATTGCCGGCAGAAAGTATGTATGAAACAACCCGCAAACTTATGACGGACTTGCAACACCGCATTAATAAATTTACCGGGAAAAAACAAATATGATTAATATAAATAGATTAATCTTGAGCAAATTCAAGCCAGATAGAAGATTTCGCTCAATTCCTTCGCGCACTATTGTGTATATGGCTTGGCGAAACCTCAGTAGCAAGAAGCTACGAACAGGTTTGACAGTCACCGGTATGGTTATAGGCGTCGGGGCTATTTACTTTCTTTTATCACTTGGTTTGGGGCTTCGTAGCATTGTAACAAAGGAAGTTCTTGGCAACCAATCTGTTCAGGTAATAGATGTTTTAACTCCTAATTCAAAAATTTTGAAATTAGATAAAGACGTGGCTGAACGAATTAAGAATTTACCACACGTTCAGCTTCAGAGCGTTTCATTCTCTTTTCCCTCGGCTTTTAAGCTGGAAAATAGCGAGATAGACGGTATCGTTTATGGCATTGACTCTTCCTACGAAGCTTTAACGTCCTTGGACGTATCCGCCGGACGGTTGCTTAGCGCCAAAGACGAAAAGGTAGCAATTGTAAACCGTGCGGTCTTAAGGGCCATAGGTATAAGCAATGACCAGACTGCTATTGGTAAAATTGTAGAGCTTGAAGTTCCACTAAAAAACAGCGGTGCCTCAGTCGATAGTTTTAAGGGAGCTTTTAAGATTATCGGTGTAATTAATTCCGATGCCGGTAGCGAAGTATTTATTCCCAAAAGACCTTTTGAGTCTGCCGGTGTGCCCGTCTATTCGCAGATTAGGGTTTTGGCAGAGGCGCGCGGCTATGTGCCTGATTTGCGCAAACAAATAGAGAGCCAAGGGTTTCAAACCAGCTCTCCTCTGGATACTATTGATCAAATTAATCAAATATTTCGCTACTTTAATCTCATGCTGGTAGGGCTTGGTGCCATCGGTATGCTAGTGGCGATTCTGGGCATGTTTAACACTTTAACTATCGCCCTACTTGAACGAACTAAAGAGATAGGGCTTATGGTTGCGCTTGGTGCGCGCAACAGGGATATGCGCAGGCTGTTTGTTTATGAAGCCATACTTTTGTCTGTCATAGGTACCGCGATGGGTATTATCATGGCAAACGTATTGGGCCGGTTCGTCAATATGTTAATGAACTTGATGGCTCATCGTCGCGGAGTTTTACGTCCGTTTGAGTTATTTTCATCGCCGGCGTGGTTGATTATTGTAACCATTTTATTCATGATAATCATAGGATTAGTGGTTGTTTACTACCCAGCTCGCCGCGCTGAACGGATTAATCCGATTGATGCGCTTAGGCGCGAATAAAATAAAAATTATTGCCCGACAAATTATACTACAATCTAAGAATAAGCGATTTACGGGTAGCTGTAGCGGCTTGTTTGAAAAATCTCCCGTAACTTTTATTGAGAGAATTAACAACCCTAGCAATATTCATTTGAAACCAAAAGGCGAAACAGTTATCAAGGATATGTTTGGCAGATATAAAGCGATGTTCAATCTAAACTATGGCACGGAAGAGCAGACACTAGTCGGAGTAAGCACGTTTTGAGTGATTCCGTATAAAGCTATCACAGTGGTGTCTGTCATATTAGTTATAGCAATGTTGATACTTTTGAGAATTAGAAAAGCAATACAAAGAGAGCAGAGGGCTAAGGGCAGAGAGCAGAGTTAGAGGTCGGACCTCAAGCAAGTGCTAATTACTAGTTGCTAGTTACTAATTACTAGATTTATCGCTGGCTATTTGTCCGGCGCGTTTACCGGGATGAATTGGCAGACTAAAGCCAAAGGTTGAACCTTTGCCAACTTGGCTAGAGAATATGACTTTGCCGTTATGGTCCTCAACCACTCGCTTGACCAGATAAAGGCCAATGCCAGTGCCGTTGGGGCTTTCTTTGCGCGCGTTATCCGCCCTAAAGAATTTTGTAAACAAACTAGACTTTTGATTTTCAGGAACTCCCATACCATCATCTATTACTTTAAATGTAATGTCCGAATCATTTGAGTCCAGATAAACATCAACATTACCATTTTTGGCATAGTGCAGTGCGTTATTAATAAGATTCATCATGGCCTGGCTGATTTTTTGATCGTCTATGTCAATTATAGGAACTGGGTTCGGAGGGGCGTGGTAGGTAAGTTTTACGCTCATTTCTTTGGCTTGATTTTGTAATTGCTCCACTTCATTTGGCGCCATTTCGTTCAAATTTGTCGGGGTAATCTCCAGGAAGAACTTCCCAGCAGTCATACGGCTAATGTTTAAAAGATCAACTACCAGCCCCTTCATAATTTGAGCCCTGCCTAGGGCTGATTTCAGGGGACCGGCCAGTTTATCATTGAGTTGGCCATAAAAACCGTCATTTGCCATCGAAAGGTAGCCGTCGATTACTGCCAACGGTGTACTTAATTGATGTGATGCCATAGAAATAAAGTCATCTTTAATAGCGTCGGCGTCTTTTAGTTTGCTATTGGCTATGTGAAGTTCTGCTGTGGCCTTATCTATTTTGGCCTGCAAAGTAGAATTAAACTGTTGGATTTGAGTGAAAGCACGGCTGTTTTGAATAGCCACAGCTAGCGTATCAGCAATAGTATCTATCGTTTGGACATCAGCTTTATTAAATAATGCACCGCTATTTTTTTCACTAAATAACAGATAGCCAATTTTTTCATTTCTATCCTTAATAACACAATAAACACTTATGCCGTATTTACGCAAGATTGCTTTGTGCTCCTCTTCGGCTAGATCATCCGTAACAATAGTTTTATCACCCATTAACTCCATTTCCTGAACAAATTTAGGTAGTATTTTTCGAAAAATACCGGCTGCTTCGTAAAAGGCCTTGCCGTTTTCCAACACAATAATATCAACTTGATTAACGCGCACAACACCTCTTAGAACTGTAACAACCTGCCAACACAATTTCGGAAGCTCTATTTCTGAAGATAAAATTTTACTAATGCTATGGAGGAGATGTTTTGAATCGTAACGATCTCTATAGAACAACCAATCCGTAGTTTTTTCTATTATGTGTAGTAGGGGCCGAAAAGAAACCGCCAGAAGTAGCGCGGCTATAACCAAATAAATAGCTTGCAGGGACGATAAACGTATGTTGGCGAATAATACGTTGCCGGTGCCGAGAACTAGGGCGCTATATATAACAGATACCACGCCAACCGTTAACATATACCCGAGCGATCGAAGTATCACAAGTCGAATATCAAATAATTGATACCATAGGATTGCGTAACCGACCGTACCAACAAGTAACAGGGTAGAAGGAATGCCTAATAAATTTCCAAGACTAATTATTCCAAAAGCAGGTAAAATTATTTGGGTTATTAAACTGATAACAACTGTCGTGCCTATACCGTAAATAATCGCGGCTATCTGTTTACGTACCGACGTACTTGCTACTACCTTGTGATTATGAAGTATCCGAAAACTATATGCGAATACCAGTATAAAATATACTAGAGTAATCCACATTAACGGTCCGATCTTACCAATCGTTGTACCAAAACCTTCACGAGCTACAGTACTAATACTGGCTGGGTGAAAAGCCAGTGGTTCAATTATAATCGGTGAAAAATATATGACCTTTTTTATCCATAGCCGTTTAGATTTATAATTAGTAAAAGCTGTTGCAAAACCATAAAAAAACAGTGGTATACACCCCGCCGTAAAGAGCGCCATTCTTGTCCAAAATAACGCCGATTCTAAGTTAACAAGCTCAGATATGAATGACGATAGCACATAGAGAAACGTAAACAGATCAAACAAAATGAAATTAACATTAGTTTTTGTTTTATAATTTTTTGCAGCAACCAATAAAGCAACCAACAAAAGACCAGCCAATGTGATAATGTATATTATTAATAAATTAGTCGGCATTTCTGTGCTTCTTTAGATTAGTTGTCACAATACAACATACCAAACAATATCCCCTATTGCATCTCACTATAAATTATACTGCTTACGCCTATATTTGCATAAAAGAATGTATGTTAATATAAGTATTTAGTAATTTGCAATTGTGATAAAGCATCTTTATAGTCATATCTAGAAAATATGAATAATAAACAACTCCGTTTCATCTGGGCCACTATCCAACCATCGCTCTTTAGCAACGCTGTAACCCTGTCGCTTTGCGCTATTATTTTACTAACGGCAATGCTATCATATAGCACCCGCAGCGGCTTAATCTATGGTTTTTTATTCGGCCCTAACAGTTCAGCTGAATTAATCCAAACATCAAAAGGAAGTTTTACTGACATTACCGCCAATGTTTTAGGAAACCCGATTCTGAATAAAGCTATTTTTTATATGTTCTGGATGTTCGTCGGTTTGGTTGTTTATACTATCTTATCCAGCCTTATCAGAGGGGCTAGTACGGCAGCCGCCGACATTGAAGAATCACAAAACGTTAACGACTCCAAGGGGTCAAACCTAAAGACCATTAGATCACGCTTTTTAATAAGATTAATCGTTCTCGTCGGCTGGTTACTTTATACGATATTCTTTGTAAAAATCATCCTGCCATATAGCGTATTAACTTCACGTATAGGCGTTTCCGGATTCCCAACTTTGATTGGCTGTTTATACATATTTGCCGGTGTTATCATATTGTTCATCGGTCTACATATACACACAATTTCTGCGCGGCTTTTTACGTTGAAGCTACGGGTATTTAATAGCGAGGAAGTTGAGGAGTTAGCCGACTCCTCCGATTGACACACAATTCGCACCAGCCAGCCCGCTTTTGAGCAAAGCTTTGGAACTCCGCTGGCTTCTTGGCTATTTCGGGCTTGCCCCTTTACGAGGCACAGTCACTGTACCTTTAGTACAGTTCCTTTGCGCTTCGCAGGGTCGCACCCAAACTAGCTCAATTGCGAAATGTGTTTTTAATATGTGTAGATGGTCCAGTGTGTACCTTGTTTGCTTTGTTTTTTATTTGGCAGCTTAAAAATATAGCTAACCAAGCGAGAACCGGACTTCATTTCTGATGCAGTTTTACTTTCTAACTTTTTCATAAACTTCGGTATTAAAAACGACATTACGACGTCGGCCTTAGATATATCTCGCGTCCAAAAATTACCAAGTTTAATTTTCGCTCTGGGGTAATATCGCATATTTTTAATACTAGCAATTAGCCAGAGCAGGGGATTTATCTCATAGCCAACTGCCTGGGCGCCGCGTTTTACTGCCGCAAACACTAGACGCCCATCGCCGCAACCCAGTTCAATAAATAATTCGCCTTTTTTTAATCCGGCGTCGTTGAGCATCAGCTCCACATCGTTTTTATAAGCAGGTACCCAGGGCGCACCCATAAAACCAGCCACCACAAAGCCAAACAAAATAAATGTAATTAATAGCAACACAATCATTATCAACTATTATAAGACTTTAACATGTATTACACACCTCTCACACTTAGGCTACTATGGGTGCGCCCCTGCGTAACGCAAAGGAACCGTACTTAATGGTACGGTGACTGCGTATCGTA
>Ga0209541_10008946_pt1 | contig 16351 bp, 16 predicted proteins | sample RifCSPlowO2_01_FD_184027 | JGI IMG/M metagenome (GOLD analysis project Ga0209541, IMG submission 184027) | Groundwater microbial communities from Rifle, Colorado - Rifle CSP2_plank lowO2_0.1 (SPAdes) (version 2) | ecosystem: Environmental > Aquatic > Deep subsurface > Groundwater | place...
TAGTCAGTTTAATTTTGCTAGGTGATTAAAAATTATAATTTAAAAATTAAATTATAATTAATTTTTTTCTAAAAACTAAAAACTAATGACTAAAAACTAAACTATGAAATTTTACGTAATAGCAACACCAATAGGAAATCTGGAAGACATTACTTTCAGGGCAATTAAAACTTTGAAAGAGGTAGATTTGATATTGTGCGAAGATACTCGTGTGACAAAAAAACTTCTTCAAAAATATGAAATAAATACTCCGACAATGTCTTACCACCAACATAGCAAGATTTCAAAAATTGATAAGATTTTTGAAATGATTGAAGCCGGCAAAAATATTGCTTTGGTTTCCGATGCGGGTACACCGACAATATCTGACCCGGGTTCCTTTTTGGTTTCGGAGATGAAAGGGAAGTTTGGAAAAGAAATAGAAATAATAGCAATCCCAGGAGCAAGCGCTTTAGTTTCGGCACTCTCCATAAGTGGTTTGCCTGTGGATCAATTTTTGTTCTTGGGATTTTTGCCACACAAAAAAGGGAGAGAAACTTTATTTAAAGAAATTGCAGAAACAAAGAGGACTATTGCTTTTTATGAATCACCTCACAGAATTCTGAAAACTTTGGAATCGTTGAAAAAACATATTGGAAAAAGAAAAGTGGTGATTGCCAGAGAACTTACAAAAATTTATGAAGAAACTGTTAGTGGAAGCGCAGAAGAAATAATTGAATATTTTGAAAAAAATCCTGACAAGATAAGAGGTGAATTTGTGGTTATGATAGAGGCTTTCTAATTTGTTACTTTTCTAATATAATTATTGTTAATTATGGATTTAGTATTGTTATTAATAGGAATAGGGTTGGTGTTGATGCCGTCTATTAAAATTCCGGGATCTTGGAAATCTTTTCTTTTAATAGTTGCAGGAATCGTTATTATATTAAAGTCTCTTTATATTATATGAAACTAATTTCTATTTTATCGGCGATTATAATTGTTATGCCCTTCTTGGGATTCCCTGGATCTTGGGAAACTTTTGTTGTTACTATTCTTGCAATTTTAATTTTTTTAAAATCTTTTTATACCTACAGGATTGGAAAAGCCACATCCGCTGAAAAAAATGGAACATTTAGACAAAACGGCGCAGGAGATCCTCAAAAGAATTTGTTTTTTGAAAACAGGCCTGTGGAAACACCTGAAACAACAGAAGAATCAAATTAATTAAATAATGGAGAAAGAAAAGAGTATCAAAAAAATTAAAATCTTGCCAAAGAAACCATTTTTTGTCGGTTTCTTTTTTGTTGCAGTAATTTTTTTGTCTTATACTGGTTTCCCAAAATTGGTAGCAACAAACTATCAGGTAGGTAAAAGCGATTCAAAAAAAGAAGATGTTGCAAAAGAAGAAGTTTGGAAAGCAACACATATCAAGACACCCGAAGCAGTAAAAGGAATTTATATGACTGCTTGTGCTGCTAGCACACCAAGTTTTAGAGAAAATTTGGTTAACTTGATTGATACAACAGAATTAAATTCTTTGGTGTTGAATATAAAAGATGAGACAGGAAAAATTGCTTTTGATATGGAAAATCCAATATTGCAGGGGGCAATTGCAGATATGGGTAAAGGTGAATGTAAAATAACAGATATAAAAGAATTTATAGAACTTTTGCATCAAAAAAATATTTATGTAATCGGAAGATTGCCTGTCTTTCAAGATTTGTATCTAACAAAAACTCGTCCGGAATTGGCAGTAAAGAGAGCGAGTGATGGCGGTGTTTGGCAGGACAGAAAGGGGATAAGATGGTTGGACGCAGGATCAAAAGAAGTTTGGGATTATGCTTTTGCTATCGGAGAAGAATCTTACAATTTGGGATTTGATGAGATAAATTTTGATTATATTCGTTTTCCGTCAGATGGAAATATGAAAGATATTTATTATCCGTTTAGTGAAGAAAAAATTGCTTTGGATCCAGAACACGGAAAGGCAAAAGTGATGAGAGATTTCTTTAGATATATCGGTGGAAAATTTAAAACTCTGGGTGTACCGACTTCGGCAGATTTGTTTGGTATGGTTACTACCAATACAGATGATTTAAACATTGGGCAAGTTTTGGAATATGCGGCGCCTTTCTTTGATTACATCGCACCGATGGTTTATCCGTCTCACTATCCGCCAAATTTTAATGGTTGGAAAAACCCAAATGATTATCCATATGAAGTAATCCATTTTACGATGGGTAGCGCTGTTACTCGTTTGAATATTGCCAGTACTTCTCCTTTAAAATTGCGTCCGTGGCTTCAAGATTTTGATTACGGTGGGGATTACGACGCGAGTGATGTCAGGGCACAAATCCAAGCTACTTATGATGTGGGATTGACCAGTTGGATGTTGTGGAGCGCTTCTAATAAATATACAAGAGAAGCATTAAAATCAGCCAATAGCCAATAGCTGACAGAAAATAGAATTTAGAATTTAGAATTCAAGACGGAAAATTTGCGAAGCAAATTTTCCGTCTTGTTCGTTTGCGTAATTTATAATTTAAAATTTATCATTTATAATTTTTAAATTATCTTGTATAATTTAAAGCATGGAAGATCCTAATCAAATTACATATTTTGCGGAAACTGATTTCCGCAATAAAAAAACTAAATTTGGTATAAAAGCAGACGACAGAACTCGTCATATTTATGTTATTGGAAAGACCGGTATGGGAAAATCTACAATGATTGAAAATATGGCCGCTCAAGATATTCAAAACGGAAATGGTGTTTGTTTTATAGACCCGCACGGATCCGCAGTAGATACTCTTTTGGATTATGTTCCTGAAAATAGAATTGATGATGTCGTCTATTTTTCTCCTGCCGATACAAAGTTTCCTGTTGCTTTCAATGTAATGGAAGATATTGGCCCAGAGAGGAGGTACCTTGTTGCTCAAGGTCTTTTGTCAGCGTTCAAGAAAATTTGGGGAGAAGAATCATTTTCAGACAGAATGGAGCACATCACCAGCAACACTCTTTTGGCTTTGTTGGAATATCCTGGATCCACAATGCTTTCAATCCCGAGAATGTTCGTGGACAAAATTTTTCAAAAAAAAGTTGTTGCCAACATTACCGACCCAATAGTAAAAGCTTTTTGGGAACAAGAATATGCATCTTGGGATGATAGATATAGGAAAGAAGCTTATTCAGCTGTCTTGAACAAGGTAGGACAGTTCACCTCAAACCCAATTATTAGAAATATTGTCGGACAACCAAAGTCATCTTTTGATTTTCGTGATATTTTGGATAATAAAAAAATTCTTTTGGTAAATTTGTCTATTGGTCAGATTGGAGAATCAAATGCTGATTTGCTTGGATCTATGATGACAACAAAAATTTATCTCTCAGCCATGAGCCGTTCTGATTTATCAAAAGAAGAAATAGGCAAGTTACCTCCTTTCTATTTGTATATTGACGAATTTCAAAATCTTGCCAACGATTCTTTTGCAGACATTCTTTCACAAGCGAGAAAATATAAACTGGCTTTGACTATGGCCCATCAGTATGTAGAGCAAATGCCAGATACTGTGAAAGCAGCGGTTTTTGGAAACGTCGGTTCTATGATTGTATTTAGAATTGGTCCTACAGATGCCGAATTGTTGGAGAGAGAATTTTCTCCGACTTTTACAGCAGATGATATTGTGAATCTTGGGTTTACTCAAATTTATCTAAGATTAATGATAAACGGAGTTGGCTCTACTCCTTTTTCTGCAACCACTCTTGCGCCTTTGCACAAACCAAATATTTCTTTTAGAAATGAAGTAATAGAAGCGTCCAGAAAAACTTTTTCAAAAGACAAAGAGTCTGTTGAAAAAGCGATTTTAGAGGATTTGGAATCTAGTCATCCAAAAAAGGATGAGAAAAAACCTGAAAAAAATATCGAGAAAAAGTCTGATGATGGTCCTAAAAAAGTTGCACATAATGAAAGAGAGAAAAAAGAAAATTTTCAAAGAGAAAAGCCTAGAGATATGGCAAGAAAAAATAACTACGAGAGAAAACCTAATGCCTATCAACCTCCACAAACCCCTCCGGTGCTTGAGGGGAAAAATTCTCTTAAAGAAGCATTAGAAAGCTTGAGAGGCGAAAACAAAGCAATTTCTTTTGAAAAAGAAAAAGGTTTTGATGTTAAGAAAAAAGGAGCAAGTATAAACCAAGATATCCAAACAGAAAACAAAAATAAATTGAGACAGGCTTTGTCAGGAATAATGGAAGATGTCGAAAAGGAAAAAGAAGAAGTCTTGTCAGAAAATAAACCAAAAGAAGTCCCAGAAAATGTTTTAAGAAGTATTTTTGAAGAAGGTAAATAGAAATTAATCCCGTTAGAGATGTTGTGATGTTTCTTTTGGGCAATATAATTTTTTGAAGCTATCGGTTGTTAAGGTAACGTTAAAAGAATATACGGAAACCTCGAAAATGTTTTATGTAGTAAATTTACTAGTTAATAAATTTAAAAAAAGGAAATAGTTTTTGTTAAAAATGGTTTCCTATCTCTAACGGGATGAAAAAGATTTTTGTTCTAACATTGTTTTTTATTTTGAGCCCTGTTTTTGCAGAGGCTCAAGTTTTTATTAGCGAGATTATGTATAACTTGGAGGGGACTGATACTGGTTTCGAATGGATTGAAATTTGTAATCCAGATTCAGAAAATGTCGATCTTTCAAATTGGAAGTTATTTGAAAATCAAACGAATCACAAAATTAGTGCTTTTCCAGAGGGTGAAAATACGATTTTGTCTTCTAATTCTTGCGGTGTTATTGCTGACGATCCAAACAAATTTAAACAAAACAATTCCGGTTTCAATGGGTTGTTACTAGACAGTGCTTTTTCCTTGTCTAATTCCGGAGAGACATTAATCCTGAGAAATTCTGACTTAGAAGATATTTACAATGTTTCTTATACTCCTGAAATTGGTGCAAACGGTGATGGAAATTCTTTGCAATTATCCAATGATGATTGGATAGCATCTTCTCCGTCTGTTGGTTTGACGAACGATTCTCACAGTTCTCCTGTTTCTGTCGAAAAACCTGTTTCTCAAAATTTGTCAGTAGCCCAAGAAGAATCCTTGATGAAACAAAACATCATTGTTGATTTTGGGAAAGACCGAAAGGTAATTGCCGGAGCGGATGTTTTGTTTAAAGCTGTAGCTGTGGGCCTGGAGAAAGAGCCTTTGAAAAATGCTCGCTATGTTTGGTCAATGGGGGACGGAAGTAAAAAAGAAGGTGAATCAGTTTTGTATACTTATAAATATCCTGGTCAGTATGTTGTTTTTCTCACTGTAACATCGGGGATTTATTCGGCGACAGATAGAATCATTGTTGAAGCGATGCCTGCTGATGTTATTATTTCACAAGTTAATTTTGCTGATGGTTTTTTGGAATTATATAATCGTTCAAATTACGAGCTTGATTTGTCTTGGTGGATTTTAAAATCCGGAAATCAAACCTTTTCTTTTCCGGAGAACACGATTATTTTGTCGAAAAATAAATTAAAATTTTCTTTGCAAGTAACAGGTCTGTCTTTAAATAATCAAAATCAAATCGAATTGCTCTACCCAAATAATTCATTGGCTCATCTCTATCTATCAGATTTTAAAGAAATATCTGTTAAACAAGTGGTGGCAAAACCAGCAATTAATTCTGTCGCTTCTTACAAAACAAATGAAATTAAAGAGGAAAAAGAAATTGTCGCCTTTGATGAGATTCAAAATAAACAAGAAAATATAGCACTTGCCAGCGCGACAAATAAAGATAATAATCTATCAAACAAATGGATAATTTCGCTTTTCGGAATTATGTTGTTGTCTACGGTCGGAGCGGTTTTTTTGGGAAAAAATGACAAAAATGATAATGAAGAAGAAGATTTAAAACCAGAAGATTTTAAAATAATATAATAAACACTATAATTTAAACTAGTTATGACAAACGAAAAACAAAAGACAATATTAGTAACAGGAGGAGCGGGATTTATAGGCTCGCATTTAATAGAAGAATTAGTCAAAAACAAAAATAACAAAGTAATTTCTCTAGATAATTATTTTACCGGAAAGAAAGAAAATCATATTGAGGGAGCGGAGTACATAGACGGTGAAACAAAGGATATAGAAACTTTGATTACAGAAATACCCGATATTGTTTATCATCTGGGTGAATATTCACGCGTATTGACCTCTTTTGATGATATTGATCTTGTTTGGAGATTAAACAAAGAAGGAACTTTTAAGGTTTTAGAATTTTGTCGTAAAAACAATGTTCGTTTGATTTATGCTGGTTCAAGTACAAAATTTGGTGAATTTGATGAGGTGGAAGATGGTGAAAATCAATCACCGTATGCTTATTTTAAAGCAACAAATACAAATTTGGTAAATAATTATGGTAATTGGTTTGGACTGGATTATGCGATTACTTATTTTTACAATGTGTACGGTGAAAGGGAAATAAAAGAAGGTAAATATGCAACTTTAATAGGAATTTTTATCAGAAAATTTAAAAATAAGGAAAAATTGACAGTTGTTTTGCCAGGGACTCAAAAGAGAGCTTTCACCTATGTGGGAGACATTGTTAAAGGATTGATTTTGGTTGGAGAAAAAGGAAAAGGGGATGGTCACTGTATTGGTTCCGAAGAAAATTATTCCGTATTAGAAATTGCTAATATGTTTGGTGGAGAAATTGAAATGTTGCCAGCGAAAAAGGGGGACAGAAATTTTTCAAAAATAGATTTGACCAAGATGAGAGAGTTAGGGTGGTCTGCTGAATCAAGCATCAAAAATTATATTGAAAAAATAAAAAACAATGGATAAAAATAAAAAAATTTTAATATTTTCTTCGACATATCATCCGTTTGTTGGTGGCGCAGAGGTGGCAATAAAAGAAATCACAGACCGTCTGGGCGACGATTATGAATTTGATATGGTTACTATTAAATTTGACTCTAATTTGCCCGATTATGAAAAAGTAGGAAATGTCGGCGTTTATCGTTTAGGTTTTACAAAAAATAATCCGACAATGAATGACCTTGTTAATTTTCCTCTTAAACTGAATAAAATAATTTTTCCTTTCTTGGCTTGGTGGAAAGCGGGAGATTTATATGCTGAAAAAAAATATGATGCTATCTGGTCTATGATGGCTTCTTATGCCGGCTTTGGTGCTGTGTTTTTCAAGTTTTCTCATCCGGAGGTTCCATACCTATTAACACTTCAAGAAGGTGATCCCATTGATTATATAAAAAGAAAAGTGCGTTTTGTTTATCCTTTGTTTGTAAAGATTTTTACAAAAGCAGATGTCGTTCAAGCAATTTCAAATTATTTGGCTGGCTGGGCAAAGGATATGGGGTTTACAGGAACATTGGAAATCGTCCCTAACGCTGTAAACACAGAACATTTTTCTTTAGGGTATTCAGAAGTAGAATTAAATGAATTAAAAAACGAGTTGGGTAAGAAAAGCGAAGACAAATTTGTTATTACAACTTCGCGTTTAGTATTAAAAAATGCGGTAGACGATGTAATAAAATCTTTAAAATATTTACCAGAAAATATTAAATTCATAATTTTGGGTGATGGGCCTGATAGAAAAATGTTGGGTGATTTGGCAAAAAAAGAAGGCGTTGAGAACAGGGTGTCTTTTTTAGGAATGGTAGATCACAAAGAAATGCCAAAGTATTTAAAAGTATCTGATATTTTTATTCGCCCATCTCTTTCTGAGGGCTTTGGAAATTCTTTCATTGAAGCAATGGCGTCTGAAATTCCGGTTATCGCTACACAAGAAGGTGGAATTGCCGATTTTCTTTTTGATGCCGAAAGAAATCCTGACAGACAAACGACTGGCTGGGCGGTTGATCCAAGAAACCCTAAACAAATTGCGGAGGCGATAAAAAATATTTTGAATAATCCAGAGAAAACAAAAATCGTTGTTGCTACTGCCAAAAAAATGGTATTTGAAAAATATGATTGGAATATTATTGCTAATGATATGAAGCAAAAAGTCTTTAACAATCTACTTGATGACTAATCCACTTGGGTCCCCGAGACCCAAGTGTTAATATAGATACATGGGAAGAAGAAAAATAGTTTTCGAAAATAATCAATATTATCATATTTATAATCGTGGTGTAGATAAGAGAAATATTGTTTCCGATGACCACGATATTTTGCGTATCTTGGAAAGTCTGGAAGCTTTTAATACAACAGATTCCATAGGGAGTATTTATGAATATTCGTTTAAGAAGAAAAATAACCAACTTGGGTCTCGGGGACCCAAGTTGGTGGAAATCGTTGCTTTTAATATTCTAGATAATCATTATCACATGATTTTAAAACAAATAACTGATGGTGGAATAAGTAGATTTATGCAGAATTTTGGGGCAGGTTATACAAAATATTTTAATGAAAAATATGATCGTTCAGGGGTCCTGTTTCAAGGACCTTTCAAAGCGGAGCATATAGATTCTGACGAATATTTGAATTATGTTGTTGCTTATGTAAATGGAAATCATTTTGTTCACAAACTTGGGTCCCCGAGACCCAAGTGGGGAATGAGAAGTAGTTTGGAGCAGTATATTTTTGATGATAAAAATGAATGGCAGAACAAGATTTTTAAATGCGATACATCAATGATTCGCCATAGATACAAAGAAGGAAAAGATTATTTGAAACAAGTTGAAGGAATCGCAAAAAATATAAGAATCAAGAGAGGAAAAGACGATCACTTGGACACCCGGTGTCCAAGTGATGTTTTCTAGTTGACTAAAATGAATTTTTTCTATATTCTTCTTTCTTAGAAAAGTAACTATTAAATTTAGAGAATTTGGGAGGTGAGTATGTTGACTATACCAGATACAGGTATCGTGCTTGGAGAGTTTGTTTCTCTCCAAAAAAATGTTTATGAGGATTATGGTCTTGAATGTTATGGAGTAGTTCTTGATGAAGATCGCATCGCTGTTATCGTCAGAGATTATGATCTGAGTCACGGCCAGGACCATGAAGATTGTCGTCTGGAGGGGATCATCAGACATCTTAGGTGGAGACCTCGTTTTGTTGAAGGAAAACTGATGAATAAAGAGTCTCTGGTTACACCGTCTATTCCTGAATTGATGGCGATTTCCGAATTGTGTAAAGATAAATTTGGATTGATGCCGTCCCATAATTTTTTGGATGTAGCTAGGTATGAAATTCGTCACTGATCTACAAAAAAAGCCGTGTCCTTGTGACACGGCTTTTAAAAATGGCGTATAATGCTGAGCTTTGCGAAGTTTCCTCGTAGCGTTAGCGGAGAGGAAATTTGGGCGGGAAGCCGCATAGCGTGAGTTGTGTGAAGTTCTGCTGATTATTTCTCTCTTATATTTAAATTACCACAACACCGCCCCATCGCAAAGCTCAGCATTGTGTGGAAATGGAGCGAAGCGGAATTTCCACACAACGTATCGGGCTATCTGAAGTTGCGCCCGTGTTAGTTTATTAAAATACTAATTATCAGGCTAACTCAATTGTATCACTAAACTTGGTTTTTTATATGCGCAATTTGAGCGTAGCCAGAGAAAAAATTTCATTTACTATTTATCGCTTCCTTAAATAAAATTGCGGATTCTGTATTTTTGAAATCAATCTGATTGACCATCGACTTTGCTTTGTCGTTCAATCTATTGTACATAAATTTGATTTTGTCTGTCGTCTCCGCTTGGGTATGTGTTTGTTGATAATGCTGTATATTATTAAAAAACGTGATACTGTCCGCTTCCATTAAGATTTCAACATCGCCCTCACCACCAACCTCATGATTTTCGATTAAATTCATGACCTTATTTATTGTGGTTTCATCAAAGTCATGTTTTTTTAGTATATCACACGTTATTTTGGCGGATTGTAACGCGTGCTCTTTTTTGTATTCATCATAAGTTGCAAATCTTGCTTTCATTTTTCGATAATCCTCAAGGCTTCTGTCAATATCATGACCCAAGGCGGCGATTTGAAGTGCAACATCTGCTTCCGGCTTAAGTTTAAGAACCCATTGCCAAACCGACTGCGAATGATCAAACTCGGTTTTGTCCGTTGCATTTTTCGTAATCGTTTTTATTTCTTCTAAGACAAAATCAAATTTATTCATATAGAGGCGATAAATAATAAATGAAATTTTTTCTCTGGCGGAGCCAGATAGCCCGTGTTGTGCGATGTGCTGACACCTTTTTCCCTCCAGCATTGTGTGGAAATGGAGCGAAGCGGAATTTCCACACAACTGGTTTATATGCGAAATGTTTTCGTATATTATGTATAATATTGTTATTTTTACGAATAATAGATACAATTCGTATATTATCGTAATTTAAATTATACAGAATAATAAATGGATGTCTATTTAAAAAAATTAGAAAATGAATTAATATTGAGAAATTATAGTCCGAGAACTGTTAAAAGTTATGTTAATTGTGTCGCTGAATATTTGAGAAGTAAAAAAGATAATTTAGGTTACGTGGATGTCGATTTTACTAAACAATACTTGTTAAGAAAGATTAGTAATAATATTTCCTCACAAACAGTTAATCAAAATTTGCAGTCGATTAATTTCTTTTATAGAAATATTTTGAAATATCACGGGAAAATTGATATTAAATTTGCTAAAACTCCAAGTAAATTACCCGTTGTCCTTTCGCGAAGTGAGATTCAATCTATTGTTAATAATATTGGTAATGAAAAACATTGTCTGATGGTATCTCTTTCTTATGCTAGTGGTTTGCGAGTGAGTGAAATAACGAATCTTAAAGTTAAAGATATTATTTTAGACGAATTCACTATTCATCTAAAAGGATCAAAAGGTAATAAAGACAGAATTACTATTTTCCCAGAAAAATTAAAAATTAAAATTAAAAATTTCGTTGATGAAAAAAATAAAAATGATTATGTTTTTGCAAGCGAACGAGGGGGAAAATTAACCGAACGAACAGCACAAAAAATTTTTGAAAATGCGTTAAAAAAATCTAAAATACAGAAAGACGCCACTTTTCATTCTTTGAGACATTCTTTTGCAACACATTTGTTGGAAAATGGTGTTGATGTTAGGTATGTGCAAGAATTGTTGGGACATAGTAATATAAGGACAACACAGATCTATACAAAAGTGACCAATCCCGCTTTGAGAAAAATTAAAAGTCCATTAGATTAATAGAAAATGGAAAATAAAATGAAAATTCTAATTTGTACAGGTATATATTATCCCGATATTGGGGGGCCGGCGACTTATTCAAAGTTGCTTTTTGATGAGCTACCTAAAAAAGGTGTATTTGTAGAGGTTCTTAGTTTCGGGGAGGTTCGCCGCTTGCCGAAAATAATCAGACATTATGCGTATTACAAAAGGGTAAAAAAAATCGCCCGTAATTTTGATGTGATTTATGTTCAAGACCCTGTCTCTGTTGGATTGCCGACGGCTTTGGCTTGCGAAAAACAAAATAAAAAATTTGTCTTGAAAGTGGTTGGTGACTATGCGTGGGAACATTATCAAAATCAAAAATCAAATCTTAAAAGTCAAAATGAAGAATTCATTTATCCTGAGAGATTTTGGAATATAAAATTTGATCTTAAAACAGAGTTGTTGAAAAGAATTGAAAAATTTGTTGCAGAACGAGCTGAAAAAATTGTTGTCCCAAGTAAATATTTAAAAAATATCGTTAAGGGTTGGGGAGTTGATGAAAATAAAATATCTGTTATTTATAATGCTTTTTCTCCTGCCGATATCGTGGAAGAAAAATACAGTCTAAGGATTCGCTTCAAAATTACAGGAATTACAATTTTTTCTGTTGGCCGTCTTGTTCCGTGGAAAGGTTTTGAAACTTTGATTGAAATTATGAAAGAGTTGCCAAACAATACAAGACTTTTGATTGCCGGAGATGGTCCTGATTATGAAAAATTGCAGAATAAAATAAAAAATTTGAATTTGGGTAACCGTGTGTTTTTGCTCGGTCGTTTGGAACACGATGATTTGTTAAAGAAAATTAAAGCATCGGATATTTTTGTTCTTAACACTGGTTACGAAGGGTTTTCTCACCAATTGCTCGAGGTAATGAATGTTGGAACACCAATTATTACAACAGATGTTGGAGGAAATCCTGAAATTATTAAAAATGAAAAAGATGGGTTGTTGGTTGGTTATGATAATAAAGAACAAATTAAAGAGGCGATTTTGAAATTAGCTGGCAATAGGGTATTGGCGGATCGGTTGGCAAAAAACGCGAAAGACAAAGTGAAAAATTTTGATCAAGAAAAGATGTTGGAAGAAATAAAAGATTTTTTGTTGCAAGTTAAAAATGATTGATATATAGTGAAAAAAGATTGTTTAGTTATTTTTTACACTGACTAAATTAATTACAGAGAAGGGGATTTTATGACAAAAAAAGAAAATGACTGGTTTGCGAAAAAATACGGGTTGGAAGGAAAAGGGCGTCCGGTGAGGATTGACCCTCAAACAGCCGCCTTTGTACGAAGAATAATAAAAATGAACGATCGTCTTCTTGAAAGCGGTCGCGAGTGGGCGAGAACCACTAATTGGAGAATTCGTGGATAGTAGATTATAAAAGACCGAGCATCCGCTCGGTCTTAATTTTTACTTTATTTTTTTCATATTAGTAAATAATCCTGTCAGGTAACTGGTGCGATTTGAAAAGGATTGATCGTTCCCCAAAGAGCAGAAAAGGTATGGCATATAATTCAAGACATGGCTTGATGACACACACCTTAAAAAAATATCTCCTGTCTAATTTAATCTGAAGTTTATCTCATTCAAAATAGGATGCAAATATCAACCATCCTAATCTCCTGCCAGTGCCGCATTTCTAATAGGCAAATATTGGACTACTGCTCAATTTAACTTTTTCTAGAGAAGTGCCAATTTTCTCTCCTCGGTAATCAACTATTGAAGTAGCGCCCCTAACCTCACCAGACAAAGAACAATTATCATTATCACACCACAAAACATACACACTCTTTTCATTTACGACAAACTCATATTGCCCTTCTTTAATTTTTTTAACAGCAGTAAACCCATCAACTTTAGCAATTAAAGTTTTTAAACTATAATAGGCCTCTTTTTTAACTCCATTTCCTTTGTCTACTAAAATGTCACCACAAACATTACCAGTATTTTTTGACAAGCACATGCCATTGTAAACTAAGCCTGTAAAATCAAACATTCCATCCACCTTGCCAAAAAACTCGTACCACTCAATAAATTGACTCCAAAAAACATAATCCGCACCGATATCAAACGCCTGAACATACCACTTAATCAATTTTTCTGCCTGTTGCGTTTCGCTCTGATAAACATTTTTTGTTTCTGCGGGATCACCAGAATATGTCGCCATCTCGGTAACAAAAACAGGTTTGTCTACTTTTGACACAAAATTTTTAAACACAGACATTTGTTCCTCATTAAAAATATGAAAATCATAAGCATCAACATAAGAACTGCCTTTCTTTATAACATCACCATAATAATCAGAGCTCGTATCTGGAGCAAAACTAGACATCATAATTTTACAATCAGAGCAACCGCCCTTGATCAATCCCGATGTCTCCTTAAGCAAAGTTATATATGAATCTACTCGAGGAAATCTTCTACTACTGCCAATCTCATTATGAACCTGCCAATATTTAACATAGCCGGAATAATACTCCAAGATACCCGCTAACCATTCTTCATATTTGATATCATTCATTTGTCTTTCTTCAACACCAACAGTAATAATAAGCTTCGTTCCGTTTTCTTTCGCTTTTTTAAATCTTTCCAAGCTATAACTATCCTTATAATCAGAAGGATAAATAAACACGAACTCCCTACTCCAACCAGCCGAAATATCCTTCATTAAATCAGACGACGTTTCAATTAAATCTTTGTTAAAATTAGACTCCCACTTTTCAGACAATTTTGCCATACTTGGCCCATACGCATTCAAAAAACCAAAATGGCTCACTACGTCCTCCTGCGTAATATTATTTTTGACAACATTATTAACCACACTATTAACGCAATCTTGAGGACACAATCGCGCATCCTTCTTTTCTAATAAATCACAAATGCCGTCCCCGCAAGGGGTAATCTTTTCATTTTTGTTTATAATAATTTCTTGTTTTTGTGGAAGATCTTTTTGTTTAGAAAACCAAAAAACAGTTGCGGCAACAGCAATCCAAACAAAGATTAGCGAAAACAAAAAGATTTTAATATTTTTTTTCATTTAGCGTCTACAATTATTTAGTTACAACGGTTCGGATGCGTGAAAACCCTGTATGGAATATCTGAGCTAAAAGAATCTCTTAAAAATTGGGGATGATTTATTAAATCTTTCTTTTTTTGCTCATGATTTTCATTATATGTACAAATTCTTTCCATATATAGATAAAAAAAATTATAAAATTTCCGATAATGCTGAGCTTTGCGAAGTTTCCTCGTAGCGTTAGCGGAGAGGAAACTTGGGCGGAAGCCGTCAAACGGGAGTTGTGTGAAGTTCTGCTGATTATTTTGTTAATTGAGCTTCGCTTGATTATACCATCAAAAATTGCATTGCTTACACGGTATAAAAGGCTATTAAAAGACCGAGCATTTGCTCGGTCTTAATTTTTGTCTGTTTGGGTGCTACTATGAATACAAATGAATCCCGTTAGAGATAGCGGACACGGAACGGGATATTCAAAAAAAGCGATTTATTAGACTTAATTCGAATAGATGATACGCGTGATTTAACAAAGTCCGCGTCCTATCTCTAACGGGATGAAAATTTTAATGATTTCAACAGATAGAAATATTCTTGAGAGGGATTCTGCCGTTCGACAGAGGGTTGTTGAGTATGGCAAACTTGTCGACGAACTAAATATTGTGATATTCAATTCGTCGACAAGAGTAGCAAGTAGTAAGTATCAGGTAGAAAGGATTTTAGGGACCAATGTTACTTTATATCCAACAAATTCCAGAAATCGTTGGTTTTATATTTTTGATGCCGTCCGTATCGGCCGTCGTGTTATTGGAAATTGGAAATTGGAAATTGGAAATTCAAGTAACAAGAATGAAATTCTTGTTACTTGTCAGGATCCTTTCGAAACAGGTCTTGTCGGCTGGTGGATTGCGAAAAAAACAGGTGCAAAATTGCACTTACAAATACACACTGATTTTTTGAGTAAATATTTTATAAAAGAATCTTTCTTAAATCGTGTCAGAGTTTGTTTGGCAAAATTTTTATTACCAAAAGCCGATGGTATTCGCGTCGTGAGTGAAAGAATAAAACAATCTCTATCGTCTATCGACTATAAACTATCGACTAAAGCAATTGTTTTGCCAATTTTTGTTGATATTAAAAATTACGAAAATAAAATACCCGCGTTTGATTTGCATAAAAAATATCCTCAATTTGATTTTATTATTTTGATGACTTGTCGTTTAGAAAAAGAGAAGAATATTTCTATGGCTATAAAAGTAATGAAGAAAATTATTAAGAAACATCCCAAAGCAGGACTTGTTATTGTAGGCGACGGATCTTTGAAAAGAAAACTAGAGCTATCAGCTATCGGCTATAAGCTATCAGCTAGTATAATATTTGAAGGATGGCAAAAAGATTTGTTTTCTTATTACAAAACAGCCGATTTGTTTTTGTTCACTTCTAACTACGAGGGTTACGGGATGTCTTTGATAGAAGCCTCTGCATCGGGATGTCCTATTTTGACAACCGATGTCGGTTTGGTAGGCAGTGTGTTAAAAGAAGGGGATATAAAAGTATGTAAGACAGGTGATAAAGATTGTTTTGTCGCAGAAATTAAAAAACTTTTGAAAGACAAACTGCCTTTGTACGATATGTCCATTAAAGCCAGAAAAAGAATTGAAGAAAATGTTATAAAAGACAAACAAGAGTATTTGAATAAAATGAAAGAAGGTTGGGAGAGTTGTTTAAAGTAAAAATATGAATTTGCTTATAATTACGCAGAAAATAGATAAACATGATGATGTTCTCGGTTTTTTTCACCAGTGGGTTATTGAATTTGCCAAGAATTATGAAAAGGTAACAGTGATCTGTCTTTACGAGGGGGAACACAATTTACCTAACAATGTAAAAGTTCTTTCATTAGGAAAAGAAAAATTGGAAATTGGAAATTGGAAATTGGAAATTATTAAAAATTTTTTGTATACAAAAAATTTTTACAAGTATATTTGGAAAAATCGCAATGAATATGACCGTGTATTTGTCCATATGAATCCTATTTATGTTGTTTTAGGCGGTTTGTTTTGGAGGTTGAGAGGAAACAGACTTGCTTTGTGGTACACCCATAAAAATATTGATCTTAAATTAAGAATCGCTGAAAAAATCA
>Ga0209541_10008948_pt1 | contig 16346 bp, 22 predicted proteins | sample RifCSPlowO2_01_FD_184027 | JGI IMG/M metagenome (GOLD analysis project Ga0209541, IMG submission 184027) | Groundwater microbial communities from Rifle, Colorado - Rifle CSP2_plank lowO2_0.1 (SPAdes) (version 2) | ecosystem: Environmental > Aquatic > Deep subsurface > Groundwater | place...
ATCTTTACGCCTTCATATTCTTTAATGTCAAGGAGGTGTCTGTCACCTGTAACAATATAATCCGAGCCAGAGGCAATAGCGCATTCAAGAATTTTGTTGTCATCCGAGTCTGCTTTTATGACGTCTACGTTCTTTGTTGCTGCAACAACAGTCGCGTATTCTAGTACCAATGTGATTTGCTGTTGTATCTTTTCTTTAGGTTCATCGAAGTCGCGACGTAATACTTTCTCCAATTCCATGAGAATTTCGGCTGAGGTAAAAACTTTGATTTTCTTACACAACGCAAGTTCGGCCACTTTATGTGGATTGCCTTTCTCCCAGAAAATAGATGATACTAAAATGTTCGTGTCAAGTACGGCTTTGATCATTAGAGATGCCTCTGCCTTTGTGTATCCTTTTCACTACATCATTTTCGTTTTTGATGCCTTTCTTCTTGGCAAAGTTAGTTCCGAATTTTGTTAGTTCTGCAAATTCTTTCTTCGGGTCGATGATGGATATCTTCTTCATCAATACCAAATCGCCCATTCTGCTGACTACAAGCTGCGTACCTTCGGTCAAATCAAGCTCTTCTCGTATCCCTGCAGGTATTACTACCTGACCTTTTGTTGTCATTTTTGTTACTTCTGGCATAGTGCCCACCTCGTAAGAATGTATTACTTTCCAACTTTATAAGGTTTGTGCGCCTGCAATTTGACGTGACTTTATAAACCAGAAACTCATAGACAATTATTAAGACTGTTCTCTAGAAAGATTATACTATGGTTAAGGAACATATACTATCAGGCGGCAGAACTGCTGCTGAAATTGTACGAATAGGAAATACTGTGCGACGCCAAATCGGACCTAACTCTGATTTTACCCATGCACTGCTTAAACTACTTGAAAGAAAACGTTTTGATTACTCACCAAGATTTTTGGGCATTGATGAAAAAGGCAGGGAGATTTTGACTTTTATTAAAGGTTCCACGCCTCATGAAAATATAAAATGGACGAACGATCAGCTAGTTACCATACATGTACAGTATTTAGTATCAGTACTTGGCATTCAAATCAGAGAAGCCATATACAAAATTTGATTCTCCGAAATGGGCCCGGCAGGAATCGAACCTACAATCTTCTGCACGTCAAGCAGACGTCATTTCGTGTCCGCTTCGCAGATACCACTAGACTACAGGCCCCATTGGACGTATTGAAAAAATAATTATAAAAGGCAATCATTTTGACTTAACCTCAAGGCAGTACTTGGCTTTCTCGTTCTTGTAAACTTTCCACGTTTTTGGATTTAGTGTCATAGGAATTGCCCTCTGCTTTTCAATAACACGCATTTTTGCATCTAGGAAGAAAAGGTCGAGAGGGTGCTTGACAAATGGCATCCAGATATTGTTTGCGTAGATCAATGCACCATCGTAGCCCCTGATGTCGTCGAACATCAAGCCTCTTACCGAGGAAAGACCTTTGCAATCTTTTACGCAAAAAGTTTTGCCATTTATCTTGATTTTTATAAGTTTCATTATTGTAATTCTGGTGAAGAAAATTAAAGTAGCAGTCAGGTTATAAGGTTTTTCTATATAGTTCTAGCATGCTTCTTACAGACAAAGAAATCCGGTCTCTTATAGCCAAAGGCATTCTTGTCCAGGACATGATAGACACCAAAGTGCAAATACAGCAATGCGGCGTCGACTTGAGTGTGTCCAAAGTCTACATTCTGGAAGGGGAAGGTGTCCTGGATTTCACAAACGAAAAGAGAAAACTCCCAAACTACAATGAAATAAAACCCACGGGCGAATTCTGGTTGCTCAAACCCGGTGTTTATCATATTGCATTTAATGAAAAAATAATTCTGCCGCGAAATATAGCAGGAATGTTGCTGCCGCGCTCTTCAGCGTTGGTCTGTGGAATAGTGCAGCACACTGCGCTTTGGGACCCGGGCTACGAAGGTAGATCGTTCTTCCATGCCGAGGTGAGCAGACCTGTCAAACTCTACAAGAATGCGCGGATAGGGCAGATGATATTTTTCAAGCTGGACAGCAATACAGGCGGTTATAAGGGAATTTACAAGGGCGAAGATCTGAAGAAATTTGCAAAACGTGGAAAGTAAATTATATTATTTTTTCTTGGATTCACGCTTGGTCTTGATTATCTTCTTCAGCTTTTCCTTGAGCTGCTTCTTCCTCATCGAGAGCACTTCTCTCGTTCGTATTTTTGTTGCTTCATACGAATGCAGGAATCGCCCGTCGCATTTTGGGCACCTCTCTGCATGTTCAGCGACGAACGTGTAGTCGCACGCCGAGCAGATATAGCGGAACATTTTTTTCGCCGCCGGAAGGTCATCCCTTTCCAGCTCATTTATTTTGCCGCCGCAGAAAACACACTTTTCCGTTATCTTCTCACGGTCAAATCCGTGGCCGCAATCAACGCACACGTAAAAGTGACGTAGTTTTTTCCTGTATTTGTGGTACTCGTTAAGCTCGCTTGGAGAAAGTCTGTCTACGTCCATATGTTCACCATAAAATTATTGTACGTGCGAAGCAATTCATCGGCGTCACCCTAGAATATTGCCGAAGCCCTCAATAGCAGCGTTTTCCTGCTCGTCCAGTTTTTCCAGAACCTGTTTCGCGTGCTTGCTGCGTTTTGCAAGGCCTTTCATAAGTTCTTCGGCGCGCTTCATACGATCCTCAGAGGCATCAATTATTATAAAATATGCATCCTCGTCCCTGTCCAGCGAGCCGGCACTCTTCATGGTTATGCTCCCTCGTCCAACTTCATCATCCTTCTTCAGCATGTCTTCGACTTTTGACTTGTTCTCGCTCGGGACTTCAAACACTTCTCTCATCCTTTTATTAAGAAGGAAATCTTTTAATGTGCTACAAGGAATGAACCGTTATAGCGCTCCAAGAAAACAATCTGGAGTATTATAATTTCTTGAGCGCTATAAGCAAACCCAGTTATAATACCCGGTTATCTTAGATTCATTGAAAACACATGACTTTAGTCATGTGATGCGAGGAAAAGCTTTGCTTTTCCTGCACAGGATTTCTTGTGAAATCCTTGTGAAACACAATGAATCTGGGATCCCATCTTCCAACACAGGAAGGAATGAAATTCCTTCCGTGCAGGAGGACTTTCAGTCCTCCTTGCAAACCCACGACTTCGTACAACAGACTTTTTCAAAGTCTTTTGGCGACTCAAGTTAAGCTTCGCTTAACTTCGAGTTAGTCGTGGGATATAAGGAAGATGTGATTTACTGGATTTGCTATATATAGAATTCCTCGTGCAGAGAATTCGAGAGGAGAAAGTGAATGACGTTCGAAGAACGTCCCAAGAGAGGATGACGCGCGCAGCGCATCAAGAGACGCCTCGATAGCTCAGAACCAATCCCTTCTTTGTAAAGAAGGTCTTTTCAAGAAAAAGGCTTCGCAAATATTATGGGATGGTGGGCAATTGGTAGATGGTTGTTTAAAATACAACCCAACCAAAAGCGGCAGTTTCGTATGACCTTTTGCAGATAACAAGCAAAAGAACCGTTAAAACTGCAGGCCGGGAGTTCGACTCTCCCTCGGGGCTTCAAGTGAGCTACCCAGTTGATTGGAGTCATCTGATTAATGTCTATATGGACATTAGGGATCAGGTGATTCGATGAACAGGAAAATCAAAATAGAAGCAATTGTCAACAGGCTTATGCAAGGTTATACTGACAAGGAAATGGATGAAATAGGCGTAGACCTGTGGAGAATAAAGGAAACACTTGAACGTGGTTATGACTGCTCAAAGAGCAAACGGGCAAAAAACGTAGTTGAAAGGTGCCTTTTCAGGAAAAACAAGGAAATAAGAGTCGTTGCGACCTTGGTAGAATTTAATGAAGGAGAATTTTGGAGGATTATACATGTCGGCAAAACAGGTGGACATTAATAAATGGGAATCAATACCGTGCGAATGCGGAAGCATGGCTGGCAAAAGCACTGTGAAATATAAGGACTATGAAGTGCGTGGCTGGGTATGCAAAAAATGCAAAAAAGAATATGCCCATCCCGAAGACTCAATAAAAATAAGCAAGATTGAGGCGCTGAAAAAGAACGGTTTGAGAGTAAAAGTGCGCACGGTTGGTCAGAGTCTTGTTATTACATTGCCAAAAGAACTTGTTGAATTATACGGCCTTGAAAAGGGCGAGATGGTCGAGCTTACTCCTGAAAATTTAAGAAAGATAGAAATTGGCGTATGAGAAACTATTTTTACGAAGCGGAACTGCTATTTTTCTCTTTCTGCCACCAGTCAGTTGTCTTTGTGCTTTTTTTGTCGGCTATTCCTATGACAATTATTAGGGCTGAAATCATCGGCGCCAGCATGCCGTATATTATCCATACAGGCAGCGAGATCTCAAAGAAGCCCTGCGCGTACAGAGAAATAAATATGGCAGACAGGAAGCCGATCCCTATGCCATTGATTACAAGACCCATTAACATACATGTTTTTTTGTATATAAAAAGAATCCATGTTTCTGGACATTGAAAATTTTGTACTCAAAGATTGCTCTGCAATTAGGCATAAGAAAGCGGCTGGTAGACTGTAGCGTACCTTCGACTGTAATCAAACATCAAAAAAACGTATAACCTTGTTTCTGGTCATCACTTTTTACTCTTCACAACTTTCAACCCGTGACGAACGGAGACAGCACCAGATATTATAACAGATATTATATATATCCAGCCAAGCGCAAAGAGTGGGCCAAGAGAAGCAGTGAAGTTGTTGAAAGTAGTCAGGTCAGTGTCAGGAGGTAGTTGCGACGTATCACCACTTTGTATTGCACCAAGTGCCGTGCCTACTATAATGGCAATGAATCCGGCAACTATCGCGCCTATGACAGCGATAACGCCAACCACTATGTAAAGAATACCTATAGGCTTCATGCCATCATTCCCAGCACGGCGAATCTGTTCAACATCGTAAGACCCACAGAAGCGTAAACTGCCAGGAAGATAACAAGAACTGATATTGAAACCACAACCAGTGCCGTTACCATGTCAGTCCTGTACAGTTCCTTTATTCCCCTGTAGATAGTTGAAACGCCCGACGCGAGCATCAACGCAAGAACTATTATCTGCACGCCTGTTGAGAATGGAATCCATGACAGGATAGACGCGGCGAGGAAGCCCACTGATATATGGAGCATGCCGTACACCACCGGCGTCAAACCGTCGTGATATTTTCCTTTGCTCGTGAGTGTGTAAGCCGATATGTGTACTATCAGTCCAAGAAGGAATGTTATAACCCATACGGCCACGAACGCCAAAACCAGTGACGCAAGTATAAGTCCTGCGGAAACCCCTATTCTGGACGCCATTACGGCAGACGCTACTGCAAAAATAATCGAGCTTTCGACAAGAGCGATGAACGTCTTTCTCATATCAGTCTTTTTTCTTGCTGCCAACAGGGCCTTTGCCGGGTCCTTGAGAATATCCAGACACATTATTTCATTCTTGGCTTCCGACCATATTTAAAGTTTATGTACAGCTTTTATCTGCAATGAGCGACGAAATAAAGGAAAAGCGGAAAGAAAAATGGTTCGAAGTGTGGTTCAGTATAGAAGCATTGGCCGTAGACAAGGACGTGGTCGAAAACGCGCTGAAAAGGCACGTCGAAAAAATGGGCGACATACGTGATATTTTTGTTTATGAGACTGAATTCTCGGATACGATAAAAGTCGAGAAGCCTATGAAGAATGTAGAAGAGGCATACTCGCAGATCGTAAAGGTAAAATTCTTCGCAAAAAATTTGTCGACGCTAATAGGTGTTGTCATGACATACGGGCCATCATCAGTGGAGATAATAGGGCCTGACAAGAAGGAGATAAGCGTGGCGGAAACGCAGGACATAGTTAACCTGCTCGCCGGAGTAGTTCACCAGTTCGCGGCGGCCGGCGTGGGCGGCATCATTATAACCCCGGACAAGCCGGGCAGTAAATAATTAATAAAAAATATATATTTGAAAATATATGTTTAAGAAGTTTTCTGGTCTAGTTGTGGTATGTTGTACCAGTATTTGGCGGAGCTTGTAACATTGCTAATAGCGTCCATTTTGCTTGTGAGTTTCCTAAGAAGATTCAGTACAATAAAGCAGCTCTATTGCCTTGTATTACTGCCATTAATGCTGTTCTTTATGGGCTTTTCAATGAGGCTTTCTGGTGAAAGGGATTTTATCGATCTGGGATACTTCTTTACCGATTTCAGCTTTCTCTATGTTTATCTTATATTCGCGCTCAGTTTCTTGCTGGGCCAGGTCAAATATTGGAAACTAAAAGACGGCAAAAGCCAGTGAATTTTTCGATAATTTAAATACTGTTGGATAATAGATAAACTATGAAGATCTACCTCGCGGTAGCATTTCTTTTTTTGATAACCGCGGCAAATGCAGCGCTCGTGACGTGGGATGCCGACATATCGATAAACGACGATGGCGGCACCGAATGGGCAGTCGTATTAACCTACAACGAGACCGTAAGCAGCAGCGACTACTTCGTTCCAGCAAGGGCCACCGATATAGAGGTACTTGCCGATAATGCAACGGTCAATTGCGACGTAACACAGGACATAGGAACATCTATAGTCTGCAAGGCCGATGCAAGGGAGTTTATCTATAGATTTCATGTAAAAAATCTTGTCAGCACAATAGGTGAGATCCAGTACATAAGGGTATTCAGGTACACGTTTTCTGCCACCCAATTTGTCGAACGCGTGCATGTGATTGTAAAATTTCCTCTCGGCGCCGCGCTGGTTGAAGAAGGCAAATTACAGGGAACCGGCCTCAGGACTTTCGAGCCTGATTTCGGGCGAGAGGGCAGTGATGGTAGGCGAATATCAATCAGCTGGACGTTTGACAAACCCGGTCTGGGACAGAGTATAAGCGTATCGGCCATATACGAGTTGCTTGGATTTGACACATTCACGATTTTCTTTATAGTATTGGCATTTGTTATTGTGGCGTTTGTATTGGTTGTGTTATTTGTTTTCAAGAAACGAGGGATCAGAGACATACTACCTGTGCTGACTGACGGCGAAAGAAAAGTGATGGAAATTATACTACGCGAGAATGGCGAGGTTGACCAGCGTGTTTTAGTGAAGGAAACAGACTTCAGCAAGGCAAAAGTGTCCCGTGTAATAAGCGACCTCATGAGCAGAGGGCTTGTTGAAAAGGTATCAAAGGGCCGTAAAAACCTCATAAAGCTCAAAAAAGACGTAAAGAGGCCGGAAACGAAGACTGCAAAATAAAAGAGATAAATTATAAGTTTTAAAGCTTAGGAAGCCTAAATATTGACTTTGGAACATTTTATCTATATATATAGATTTTATAAACTTTTAAAAATACGTATGGTTTGCTATAAAATATACCATGAAACTGTTTCACGTCACTATTATATATGTACCACAGACATATACTAGTTATGAGTTCAGCCTACATAGGACTATCTAATAGAACCTAAGTATGGCTAATTCAAAAGTCATGTTCAAACCCAAAACTTTCAAAAAGATGCCTGACGGGATTCTTTCCGTCACATGCAGAACTTCGGTTCTGCTGTGCAGCAAGAACTTAGGTTCTTGCCTGCAGCGCTTTCTTCTAGAAAGGGCTGGTTTGATCCGGACAAACCAACTGTCAAGTAGGTTATTAACCTGCTTGACTTGTACAAAATATATAGGAGGTTGCATGAAAATGCAATTCAAGAAAATCTTAGCTGCAGGCACTTTGGCTACCGTCATGGGTATGTCATCGTTTGCATTCGCAGCTCTAAGCGACTTCCCTCAACCATTCGTGACGGGCGATGGCGTTCAGTCATTCGTGGTCGTGGGAGCAGCAGCCGATCCTAGCGACGTTGTAGGGGGTATTGACCTCGCAGCACGTTTGGGCGGTTCAGTAACGACAGACGTCGTTGTACCTGGCGCATCAGCCGGTTTCAGCATAAGCGGTGAAGGAAGAGAAGTAGCAACAACGAACACAAAGCTTTACCTTGATGACAATCTGGGCAAGAGCGGTGTTAGAAGCACAATGACAAAAGACGATCTTCCAACTCTGCTTAAGAGCGGAACAATAGACGATGCAGACGCAGGAACGACTCACAACTACCAGCAATTCATATACCTGACACCAAGCTGCACGACAACAGCGGACTGTAATGTACAGTTCGACAAGCCTGGAAGCAGCTCGATTGTCGACCCAGCATACAACTTCGGAAGGTTCACGACCTCTCCTACAGACCTAAACTACCTTTACAGGACATACGTGACACTCGACAAGGATGTCAACATGTCAACTGCAAAGGGCGAGAGAGTAGAGCTTTTCGGAAGAATATACACAATACACACAGATACGACAGCCGACCCGGGAAATGCCACAACGCACACGGCCATAACGACCGACAAGCTAGTATTGTCTGGCGGCGCATCTGAATCTGCCATCCTAAACGGTGGCGAAACAATACAGGTGACGCAGAAAGGCGTGACGTATGACGTAACATATGTCGCTTCATCTGACGCAAACACCGGTGTTGTAAAGGTTGGAAGCGACCAGAACAACATCGACGAGGGAACATCCAAGAAAATCGGCGGACTTGATATCTTCATGGAACGTGTGTTCGATATATCAAGCACTGATCCGACACTGGACTCAGCAAAGATGCAATTCGGCGCGTCAAAAATCGTCTTGACACACGGTGCCAAGGTGAAGATCGGCGACTCTGAAGACTCTGTAGACGGTACATTTGTCAACCTGACAATCTCAGGCCGCAAGCTATCTGCACTCCAGATAGCAACTGGTGGACACAACTCGAATGACGACTTCATAAAGACGGGAGGCGGCTTGTACGCTGACCCTGTATGGAAGTCATTCGGTATAAACCTTCTGTCCATTACGCCTGGCCTGATGGATGTGTCGAGAGACGTTGTAAAGATTTCGCCTTCAGGCGACAACCTTTTGCAGGTACAGTTCACGGACGACAGAGGCTACACAAAAACAATAAACTGGGGATACAAAGCCGCAAGTACAGACACAGTCTTTAACCTTGCAGATAACAGCAACAACTCTATAGTTGTGGTTGAGGGTCAGGCAATACCGAAAGACGCGTACTTCCCTACGACAGCAGGTGAGTTCTCTCACTTGTTCCGCGTATCGAGTTTGAGCGCTGACGGTTCGAGCTCTGCAAGTGCCGAAATCGTAGACCAGTTCTCCGGTTCAACAATAAAATTGAACCTTGGGGCAGGTAACGACGAAGCAAAGGTTATCGACGGACAGACGTTGTACACCGTTGCAAACAGCACACACTTCGTAAACGTCACATGGGGTTCTGGTGCTGCGTTAAACAACACGGGTAACTTCGTGACAGTGTTTCCTACAATAAAGGGACAGAGAGGCGAAAAACTAGCGTTCTTTGCACCAAACACAACTGCTAGCGGCGGCCTTTCGCTCGGTAAAAGAATAGATCTACCAACCGGTGCACTAAACTTGTCAGCTTGGGAAGGTAATGTGAGCGACACGGTTTTCAACTTCACTGCGGTACCTAAGGAAGACGGAACAGCTTCTGTGCTTTCAGGTACTACGGTAAGCCTAAACATGTCCTCATCTACAAACAGTGCCTTGCTAACGCTGGGAAGGACGGCGACTGGTGGTCTAATATACAACATTACAACACCGGGTGGAGTCAACAATGGATCGTTAATCATATCCATTGTAGGAAGCTCAGGGACTGCTAGGCTGAATACACCTGGCTTGTTGCTCATCGAAGAGAAAGATGACAACAGCGACCAGTACAGCATTCTGTCGACGGCATCCACGGAAACATCTGGTTCCAACAACGTAGCAATACCAGGAACGCCTGACTTTACGGCAACTGAAGACTCTGCAGCACTAGGCAGCGACTCTACGATAACAGACTATGTAGACCTATACGGTACCTTTATACGAAGAACAACTTCGGGCCAAGATACACTAGCGATCTACTACCCAGATGACCAAGTGACAGCAAACGTGTTCGTCCTTGCATCTGATGCGTCTGTAGCGCAGACAAGCGGCGGATCGGGCAGCACAGTCAAGACAGCTTCGCCTGTAAAGACAGCGCTTGGTAAGCTCGACACAGAAATAACATCTGCAGACAGATCGACAAGACACCTTATCTTGGTCGGCGGTCCGGCTGTCAACACTCTGGTAGCAGAGCTGGCAACGGCAGGCAAGACAAGAGACGTGACTTGGTACAGATCACAGGGAGCAGGCACAGCACTTGTTGACCTTGTTGAGAATGCGTTCTCTTCAGGCAGATCGGCATTGGTTGTAGCAGGCCACTCAGCTGCAGACACAAGAGCTGCGACGAGCAGAGTGCAGAACTACGATGCATACGCATGGACAGCAAACCGCGTTGTTCTTAAGAACGGCGTAGTCGTTGCAGACACAGCGTAAGTTGAGTAGATCTCAAAAGCCAAAAAGAAAACTTTTTTATTTTCTTTCCTTTTTCTTATTATTTTTAATTTAACAAAGACATAGCATTAAATTTTTTTGCATGTATAGATAACATAGTGACAAAGTGGGTATAGTATTCGACAATTGCATAGAAATTACATAAGAATTACAACTTTATTGTCGCGCTTATATACCGTATTTGTATATAAGGATTATATAGAAGGTGTCCTTGATGGGAATCAAAAAAATCGAATATATTCCAGTAAGCAAGCTGTCGAAAGAAACCAAGCAAAAATACAACTTGAAAGAGGATGATAGATACGCTCAGATTAAAATAAAGAATCCTGACACATCTGATAACATAGAAGTGAATGGAGTACAGTCTGCAGTAGATGAAGTTAAAAAATCTTTCAGGGGGAAAAAAGGACTGGAAAACTTTAAGCTTTAACCCATTAGAAGGAATGCAACATTACAAACCCTAAAGATGGTTTCTTGGACAATGCTATTTACGTGACTACAAAATCTGTCATAAATAATTTGATAGCCGAATTTCTCTCAGATAAACCTGGAGATGTGAGCGCATTTTTTGAATTTACAAGACACAAAGATTCATCTGTTTTTGTTTCTCCACAAATATTCACACTACTTACAAAATTATTAGAAAATTACGAAGAAACATTTAGTCAAATTAATTCTTTGATAGAAGACGGCGGTTTTGTAATTGGCAAAGCTGATTTTGGAAACGAGTCAGAGGACGTTGTTGTATTGGCTAATGGCATATCTCTCACACGCCCATACAAAAAAGTTTTTATTATAAAGTCAAAAACGGAAAGTATTGTGTCAAAAACAAAATTGTTTGACAACATAACGATTCTAGACGTAGAAGCAATAGTAGCAGACATAAAAAACTATGATATAGAATTCAGGAAATTGTATTGGGGAACGTAATCTATACAACACCACAATTTTTATTTTTGATTAAAATTACTGTCCACAGGCACAAATTTTACTAGTTTTAAATACTAGTAATTACTATTAATGTATAGGTGAAATCATGGGAATAACCAAGGTAACAAGAAATTACCAGATAACGCTTCCGAGTGACGTTCGCGAGAGCATGGACATAGCGATAGGAGATAAGATAACTGTCGTGCCGGACAAGGGAGAGGCGGTAATTAAAAAAGTCAAAAAAGATACAATCGAACGCGCATTTGGCGCATGGGGCAAATCAAAGGAGAGCGGAGTGGAGTACGTCAAAAGAATAAGAGGAGAAGAAGAGAAGCGGCTCAAGAGGCTTGGCTTATGAAATCTGTCGTAGATTCTGATATTTTGATAGACATGTTGCGGCAGCAGGAAAAGGCAAAGATTTTCATCGAAAAAATTATAAAGGACGACAATGCTGCGTGCATTTCTACCTTGACCGAGGCGGAAGTGTTAAGCGGCAAGGAATGTATGGACAATATTAAAAGAGAAAAGACGGAAGGCCTTCTATCGTCTTTCCGGGTCATCGATGTAACGCAATCCATAGCAAGAAAGGCAGCCGAATTTAGGCGGGAGCATGACGTGCCGTTGCATGATGCAATTATTGCAGCAACAGCAATGGAATTAAAAGCCACGCTTCATAGTCGTAATGTAAACGATTTCAGAAAGATACAAGACTTGAAACTTGTTGTACCATACTAATTTTTCACATGCCATTTTTCTGATTTTAGGTAAGGGTTTCTACAGAGCCAACAGTTTTACATATAGTAGCCAAAACAGAAAATTCCATCATGAAAAGGTTTTAAATAAGCTGAAAGAAAGAAAATTCTGGAGAATGACAGTATGGAACAAGAGCTCGGAGCAACAAAAGTAAGGTTTAATTTTGGCTGCGGCACTCAGGAAATCCTTGAAGGTTACAGAAACTTTGACTTTAATAACGTAAATAACGACCCAAGAGTAGATTTTATAGACCTTGAAAAGCCGCTTCCGTTTGAAGATAATTCAGTTGATGAAATAAGGATTTGGGGAACACTTGAACATATCAATAACTGGATACAACTCATGCAGGAGATGTACAGGATTCTCAAGACGGATGGGATAGTTGACATAAGGGTGCCCAACTACGCCTGCAGGGATGCTTACACAGACCCTTCTCATGTCAACTTCTTCAACTGCGAGGTGTGGCATTACTTCAACAAAGATTATCCAGCATGGAAGCATAATCAAAGCGGATACTATGAAGGGTACGGATGCAACTTCAAGATACAATCGCTTAAAAGAGCAAGTAAAAAATTCAACATATTTAGAAAGTTCAGGATTCCGGCGGAAGCTATAGAATGGTTATCCGGGGACTTGATTGTGAAGCTGAGGGCTGCGAAATGACAACAGACATCGGCAACATATGGGATGTTAGTAATGATTGATAAACTCACGAACTTCATGCGCATTGTCATAGTGCAGAGAATGAGAATGAACAGGGGCCTCGCATGGATAAGCTATTTTATTGCCCCGGTTTCGACAATAGTTGGCGTGTTGTATAATAGCGTTGCCGCTGGATTTCTTGTAATAATCGGGTTTTTTATTGCGGGGCTTATTCTTGGCTTCATAGAGCAGAAGTATCTCAAGTCATGGCACTATGAGAACGAGTACAACGTAAAGGAACTAAATCCATACTTCGAGGCAAGATTTGCGGAACTAGAGAAGAAATTGGACGAGATAGCATTGATGATGCAAAAGAAGTGAATGAATAAAACTTGTGCACCCGTACTAAATTGACTAATAGTACGGTATTGGCTAGATTGCATCAGCTTAGCAGCCAGATAACACCTTCTTTGCGACGAAATTGCGACGAGTTAGTGACAATTACACTTAGAACACAGATATAAATATTAGTTTTATGTAATCTTTCTGTAATGCATGGGGAAAACGTGGTTGAGAAGCGAATTCTCAACCTTCTTAGCAGGCAAATCATGTCTACTTCTCAGGTTGCAAAAAAAGTCAATATGCGCCGCGAACTTACGGCCGGCTATCTTGAGGCGCTGATGCATCAGGGCAAGCTTGAGAAAACAATAGTGGGCAAGTCGAATGTTTACAGGACCGTGGCTGCGAGGAAGCGAAATATCGAGATGCAGCGCAGAAAAACGAAACTGGAAAATATATATACTGAGGAAAAGAAATAATAACACTGACATCAGTGTAAGAATGTGGAATAAGATGAACACAAAGCAAAAAGGTCTCATGAAGGGCGTAATAAAGATTGGCGTAATATTTTCTATAGTGTTTATAGCGGCGATCGCTTCATTTTATGTATTGCCTGCGCTGGCAGACGCTACAGTAACTGCAACTGTGACGAATGCAACCGTGAACACAAGGGTGAACGTAACCGTATTGAACTTCACAATAACAGCAAGCGGTAATTCATCGCTTGCAAACATCAGCATTAACGTTACTGGTTCTGGCTTTACAGGTCTGGCCGCATCAAATATCGTTTGTCCAAATGCAACCGACGCAGGCCAAGGCACGCCGTGGAACGCTTCCGTCGTTGATCAGGATCTTGCGACATGTTTTAGGAATCATACTACGCAAAATTTGACAGGTACAATAAGGGTGGCAATTAAAAATCTGCTGTCTGGTGTCGCGGGAAGGACGGCAAACTTCACTATTAATGTTACGGACGACATAGACAGAACAAACATTACCACTGTTTCTGTTACAGTCAAGCTTCTTGAGGCAAATGCGACTGTGAATGTCACTTCCGTGAATACAGGGGCAAGACGAGACTATAATTTTACAATAATAAACAACGGCACCGACACGATTGACAGGATCAATATATCTTATGCGACAAGCTATCCGGACCCGGATGCGCTGAGCTCTGTTTTATGCCCAACGACAACATCATTGTGGAACCGTTCTGTCGACAATTCCACAAACAATATAGTGTGTACAATAGCGGATCCACCTAATGACGAAGGCATAGCGGCTGGGATAACCAAAACAATTTCAGTAGAGAACTGGGCGGCTCCTAATGATGGACGGGTAAAGATATTTAATGTCAATATGCGGGGACTGTCGGGCGGAAACTTCACTGTCGTGTCAAGCAGGCCTTCAACAAGCGTGTTTGGCAACCTATCAATAACCGGTATAAGCCGGGCAGCAAACGTGAATCAGACAGGCACGTTAAACATTACGATGATCACATTCGACTTCAACGCGACCGGCGAGGCAATGAATATTTCAGAAATAATAGTTACCAGGAACGGCACAGTTACGGATGCCGACATAGTTTCTGTTTCATTGTTCAACAGCACATTGCCTTTTGAAGACGGCAATGTGGATCCTCTAGCAACAAACATATCACCAACCAATGGTAGATACAACTTTTCTGGCCTGTCATTGCGATTGAACGTCAGCCAGTCAATACATGTTGTCGTTAATCTTTCCTCATCAGCCACAGGCGGCAGGACAATGAACTTCAGCATTGAGGGCGCGGGAGATGTTGCTACCGTCGGCACCCATTCCGGACAGGCAATTACCGAGACGTTTGCAAGCCAGCGATCGGGCAACACAACGATTTACGGAACATTGTCCGTAAATGGAACAAACCGTCTCAATTTGACAACCAATCTGGGCGCGAATACAACTACATTTATATCATATAACTTCACAGCAATTGGCGAAGCAATGAACATTTCGGAAATAATTCTTCTGATAAATGGAACAAGCATTTCCTCGGCTGACGTGCAGTCGATAAGCATCTACAACAGCACGGATCCAAGCACGACAATCGTCGACGGCTCTCAGACGTTGATAAGGACAAATGCCACCGTGACAAGCGCTGTTGGAAATCTGACATATAACTTCTCCGGATTGAATCTGTCCATACCGACAGGCGCAACCGGGCAGATAATATTGATAGCCATGAACATTTCAGGCACAGGAACCGGCGGCCATTCAGTGAATATGACAATATCAGGCAACGGCAACATTGTGACAGTAAGTTCTGCGTCCGGCCAAAATATAGCAGAAACATTGACAAACGCGAACTCGACAACAACAAAACTATTCGGCAATCTGACAATAGTCGGCGGCAGCCGTGTCGCATCAACAACACAGATAGGCTCAAAGAATGTCACAATAATTACGTTCAACTTCACTGCCGCGGGCGAGCAGATGAATATAACCGGCATCAATGTAACGCTTAACGGAACAATCACGGTAGACGACATTGACAGGATTGGCGTGTACAACGGCACAGGCGGATATGATTTAATCCAGTGGAACATCTCAGGGCCTGTAGCCGGCGCTGGCAATACGCTGAGGTACAACTTCTCCAACATAGTCGTCAATGTGCCCAGCGGGACAACAAATACTCTTCTGGTTATTATCAACCTGACTGATACCGCCAAGGGCGGCAGAATATTCAATGCAAGCATTGAAGGACCCGCTGACGTAATTACAACAGGCGGCGGGTCAGCATCGGCAATTGTCGAGCACTTCGTAAGCCAGAGATCAAGCAGCTCAACAATCTACGGCAACCTGTCTGTCACAGGCACGAACATCGCGCCAAGCGCGGCTGATGTGGGCCAGATAGGCGTCGGGCTTCTAAGATTGACATTGAATGCAACAGGCGAAAGAATCAACGTGACAAGCATTAACGTGACATCTAACAGCACAAGAAATCAGGACATTCTGTCTGTGAGGTTGTTCAACGACACGGGCGGCGCAACACTTGGAACATACGAACGAGGAGTCGACCTGCCAATATCTGGTGCATCCGGCGCCTTCACGGGCAGTTCTGTTATATTAACGCCAACAGTGCCGTTCCAGGTCGAGAATGCTACACTGGTTTATGTTTACGTTGTTGTCGATGTCAACACAAGCGCAACAACCGGGGCGGGCAGATTAGCACTTAGCATGCAGTCGGCTGG
>Ga0209541_10008952_pt1 | contig 16342 bp, 20 predicted proteins | sample RifCSPlowO2_01_FD_184027 | JGI IMG/M metagenome (GOLD analysis project Ga0209541, IMG submission 184027) | Groundwater microbial communities from Rifle, Colorado - Rifle CSP2_plank lowO2_0.1 (SPAdes) (version 2) | ecosystem: Environmental > Aquatic > Deep subsurface > Groundwater | place...
CTATTAATATATGAAATTGAACCCATCATTATGAATGCAAAATCAACTTTTTTCTTTAGCTTAAAATTACACATATTGGCATTGATTGCTTCAGCTTTAGGATACTTATTCTTTACATACTTAATCATATTCTTATTCAAATCTAATAAAGTCAACTTGTAACCTCTCTTCAAAATTTCTTTTGCTTGAATGCTCGGACCACAACAAACATCTAAAAGACTATTCATTTTTATTCCATATTTTTTACTAACTTTTTCAAAGAAATCTATCTGCTTTTTTGAATCTATAAAACTAAATGCTATTTCATAATATTTAGGATAATCATAAATCATAATACTAATCTAGTATAATCATTTATTAATTTTTTCTTAATCGTGCTGCACAGCATTTAAATTATTTAAAATAGAAATGAGCCCGATGAGATTTGAACTCACGATCCCTGCCTTATCAGAGCAGTGCTATACCAGGCTAAGCCACGGGCTCGTATCATCAAATGGTTTTATCGTTTATTTATAAATCTTTTTGTAGAATTTAAAAAAATGGCGCCCCAGGGAGGATTTGAACCTCCGATCACTCGATTAACAGTCGAATGAGCTATACTTTTGGTATATGAGCTCTAACCGCTGAGCCACTGGGGCATATTCTTGAAAAAGTTTCCATTTCTTTAAATACATTTCTATAAGCTTTTTTTTCAACTTTTGGTTGAGTTTTATAATATCATAACCTTTTTAAATAAGTTAAAAGTTTTTATTTTTATGAAAAAAAGAATAATTACTTTAAGATCAAAGATTGGTAAATTTTTTCCTTACAGAATTGGTGAGGGCGCTACAGGTGTATTTCAAACTTCTGATTCAACAGAAGTTTTAGTCACAGAAGAAAATGATATTCTTCCAACTAGTTCTAAAGTTATAGATGTTCCTGCAATTACTCCTGAACCTGAGATTCCTTCAATCACAAATACTGAATTTGAAGATTCAAGTAACACTAATCCTATGTATAAAATTCCCAAAAAAGAAGAATTATATTCCAAAATTTTTACCACTTTTACTGCGGGTGCATTATTAGGAGCTACTGTAATGTGTGCTGGAGCATCTAGTTTTTTTGGTTATTGTACAAGACCTATAGTAAATCCTGTATCCGTAAATTCAAGTTTTTTAATTCCGCATGACACTCCAGAAATATTATTACCTCCAACAGAAGAAGTTGGTATTTTTGAATATTCCCGAGGGGGACTATTAATTCATACTAAACCAAAATTCGGAGTTAGTTCATACGCAGCAACAATTTCTGGAACAGATATTACTGAATTATTATCTATGTCCCCAGAAGATCAATTATCATTGGTTTCAAAATTTGATTCTGATTTGAGAACTTATACTAGTTCAGCTTTATCACCTGTGTTAGATTTAACTATTGATATTATTAATGATAACTCTGCTATTGAAAGACCAGACACTTCATATGCTGGTTTAAGAAATCCAAAAAGAAATGTTATTCATACTGATATAACTTTAATAGTCCCAGTAGCATTTTCACCTGAATCTCCAGATTTAGAAGAGATTGTTGACAACCAGGGAAGTGTAGAACTTCCAGGATTAGGAAAAGTTATTCAAGATTATTTCGAATTAAAACAAATTGAACGGGATATTCCTTCAGTTAGAGATGACTTAGTTATGGACGAAGTTGCACGTAATATTGCTCTTCAATATAATAATAGTAAAATTGAAGGAACTCAATCTATGTTTGACTTATCTTTATATTTAAGAGAAGATAGAATAGATTTAGCTTCAAGATTATATAGAGAGACTAATGATAGAAAAAGTGAAAATTATATGACTGTAGAAGAAATATTAGATCTTGTTAACTTAGGTTCAGAGGATAAAATCAAATATAATCAAGTTAAAGGAGATTTCTCCAGGAATGATTTTAATCAAAGAAGAATTCAAGAAAGAAGACAAAATATTTTAGAGGACACTTTAGAAATTGGTTATGCAAAACTTACACGTAAGGATATTTTAAGACTTGCAAAAGAATATGATGTATCTGAAAGAACAATTAGAAGAGATTTAGAAAAAATAAATCTTGAAGCTCCTGAACCCTATAATCTTCAAAATGCACAAATATCTGCCTGAAACCATAGCTGTAATTTTAGGTTCAGCTTCTGCCCTAACTTGTATTTATTTTTTATCTAGGCCTATAAACTTTCAAACGACTCACACTAATTCTTCTGAATTAGAACTAATTGTCCGATATAACTTTACTAATGATTCAATACCAGATATTAATTTTTTATTGGAACAATATTTTGATTTTTCTAATAATTCTGAATTAATTTCGTATCAAGATCCTTTTTACACCAACGAATTATTAAGAAATATTGCCCTTCAATATAATTTAGAATCCAGTGAAGATATTGATACATCTTATTTTACTCCTGAGGAAAAAATCAAACTTGCAAAAGAATTATCTTATATTACAAGAGATAGATATGATATTGATACTTATTTAACTATGGAAGATATAATTGATTTATTACAATTAAATACTCCTCCAGAACCTAAAGAACCAAAAACTAAAACTAATTTCAAAAAAATTTTAAAGTCAAATAAAAGATTGATAGTTGCTAAAGGTTAATCCAAAAATTCTTTCTTTTTAATTTTTTCTGGCAAATATGTTTCAGAAATAAAACTAATTCCTCTCGCACTCAAAGCCTGGATTTCTACTTTCCCACCAAAGTCTTTCATCAACTTAAACTGTCTTTGCCATTCTTTATTATCTTTAAACCAATCATAAGCAGAAACTTGTTTCATTCTTGCAATATCTTGATCTGTCAATTTAATCAAATGCTTCTTTAAATCATATTTCACAACATCGTCTCCAGTAATTCCAATATATCTTACATTAGGAATAGTTAATCTTTCTGATGCATGTGCTAAAGCAATTGAACCATACTTAATTACAGAATAAATGTAAGCTCCATAAATATCATAATCACATAAAACATAAATTGGTAAATTTTTCTCTTCAGAAATTCTTTGCAATAATCTTCTAATTCCTCTAGTTGTTTGTCCTTGTGATGTTACAAGGATACAATGATTCTTTTGCCAGAATTTATCTTCATTAAGTCTCTCATAAATAGATGCTTTTTCCATGTACAAAACATACTCCGCATTAACTTTTTTGAAACTTAATTCATCAGTAATAGAAGGAATAGAATAACCACCACGCCCAAGTCTAGCACAATCAATAATATCTCCATTATCTTCTAAAATTATTTCTCCTACCATGCTTCCCATTTTGTTTGCAGAAACATGTAATTGTTCTCTTGATAATCCTGTAATTACTTCTAAATCCTCAATGGCTTTATCCGACTCATTTTGCTCATCAACAATGTTAACTTTTGTTCCTGGGATAGTACGCTTAGTCATATAGAAAACCCCTCTTAAATGTTCATGTTTTCCACTTTCAATTAATTCTTTTTTGATTATTGATGCAACTTCAATCGTCTGCAAAAACTTTTTTGAATGAGCAACATTAAAGAAATTTCTAGAGCCATATTTATCTCCCAATTTCAAAGTTTTAGTTTTTTTATCATAAATAATATTACTTAAATTTCTTAAAGGAAAATTTATTTCCGGGTTCTTTCCTTTTTTAATTTGTGCAACTATTTTTTCTCCCCATAACTTCAAAATCCTTTTTGGATCATCCCTACTCATCTTTAATCTCCTCTTGTTTCTCTCCAAAAGCAATATTTTCTCCTTTGATTTCAATATCTTTAGCCTCATTAACACCTGCAAGCAAATCTTTCATTCCTTTCTTCAAACTTTTTTCCAGTTCTTCTTGTATTTTTTCTGGTTTCTCTTCGGATAATTCTGCTAATGCTTTAGCCAATTCAGGGATATATTTTTCAAATAAATTTACTCTTTCTTGTTGTTCTCTAGCTCTAATTGTTTTTCTTACATACAATGCTAATTTTCTTCCTGCGTCCTGTAAAGCAAGTTTAACTTCTTTCATAATTTCAGGATATGAAGCAACAGCTTCTTTACTCTCAGAGGTAAATGGAACCCATACAGATGCAATATGTATAACAATTATAATCGGCCCACTAGGTAAGGTCCCTCTTGATTGTGACATCCCATAATTTTTCCATGCAGTTTGAATAATAGATTTTGTTAAAACACATGCTCCAGCTTGATGTTGCAATGGTACTTTATTTGCATATCTGATTACTCTCGCAAAATCATCTTTTGGTAAATCTCCACCGAATGCTAATCCTATTTCTATTGAGAACGGATTTCCTCTATAAACAAAAGGTGGTCGTGTAACAGCTGTATAAAATTCTGCATTAATTTCTTTTTTTAATCCTTTCAATAATCTCTCTTCTCCAATTGGTGACAAACAATCTGTAGGTGGTGCCATTATTTTAACAGTCTTAATTGTTTGAAAAATCTTATCTGCTTCTTCTCTAGTAATATTCTTTGGTTTTGTATTAGTCTCTAATCCTGATTTTTCACAAATTTCCTTTGCAACACCTAGACTAACCCTACTAAAATCATCTTGTAAAAATGAACTCAAAGTATGACTTTTTGTATCATTTAACATTTTAATTAAAATTCCCAGTTCAATTCCATATGGATGTGGTTTAATTTCTTTAGGTTCTTTTGGTAAATCATCACTTGCTCTAGGATATTCTATAACTTGACCACTAGGATTTTTGAAAATAATTTGTGCATGAGGATTAGATATTGCTGTTAATTGTAAAAACTCTTCAATACTTGATTTCCCTTCAAAATATTTTCCTTCAAGTTCAATTTGAACTTTAGTACCATGTTCTTTTCCATCCCATTCTCTTTCTTCATATTTTGTAATTTCAGGTTCATTTGTTTTTGTATTTAGATGTAATTCATAATAATGTGCTTTAGCATGTTCTCCTATTTTAGAAATAATTCTTATTGGTTTTCCAGTTGTTAATTGTCCGTATAATGCTGCTGCTGAAATCCCAATCCCTTGTTGTCCACGACTGTTATGGCATGTAATTCCACCAATACCCCCTACAAAATTTTCACATTCAGGAACAGAAATATCATAAACATATTCATAACCTTCATTAATAATTTCAATGGATTTAATTTTAACAAAAGATAAATCTCCTATACCATAACTTTCTTCTAAAACACCCAGAACTTTTCCATTATTCAGTTCAATATTTCTTCTTTTTGCTCTTACATTATATCTGCTATAAATATGTGATTCATTAACTCCAGTTCCATAAACTACAACTTTATGAGTCCAGGTTTTTTCCTTTCCTAATCCTTTTTCAAAAGCCTTTCCATAACTGCTAGTAACTCCATTCATCAATAATAAATATTGCAATTGCAAAGCTAAAGTTTTAATTTTTGTTGCAAACATCAATGCATTACCTCTTTTTAATCTATGTCCATCACCTTGACAATAAGCATCAATAAAATGCATCCTAAGATCTTTATTTGTTCTAAATATAAACTCCGGAATTTTTTTACCCTTAGCTAACTTCCCACAAACATTTCTCATAAATTTAACAAACAAATTACCAAAGAGTTTTACTCTAATTGAACCATTATTCCTATTTTCAATTGTACAATTTAATCCAAATATTCTTCCAAAGTTCACAACTTCATTAATCAATTTATCTTCATGCTTTCCGAATGTAAAACCTAATTGTCTAACATCCGAATGTCCTTCAGCAACAAACAATCCTATTAATATAAATAAATTTTTATCTAACTGTAATGTAACCGGAATATTTGTTTCTTTTCCATGATAATAGGTCCTAATTATACATTCTTTAATTTTATCTTTCAATCCAAATTTCAAAACTAAATGTAATGGTAAAAATTTCTTATTCTCATATTGCTTAAATGAATCATCTAATATATCCACCTCATGATATTGATAATATTTCCTAGATTTATCTGTCTTTTTATGAATAATTTTAGAATCCTTCTTTATTGTTTCAAATATTTCCTCATTAATCCCATAAACATACATCCAATTTTCTTGAATATCTTTTAATCCAATATAATCTAAAATATTAATCTCTTTTAAATCTTCAATCTCTGGTAATTTATTTGGAGCAATAATAAAACTTCCCTCTTTTAAGTCTCTTGCTTCAATGCTCTCAACTTTTCCATTATTGAATGCAAATAAACTATGGCATCCAGTAACCTTTATTTCTTTGTTATATTCGGTTTTAATTTTTAAAATTTCATTTGCCCTTTTATGTTTGATAACATGACTAACTTTTTTTAAGTAATATTTATTGTCTTTAGAATCAAAAGCTGGTACAAATATATTTGAGCTAATGACTTCTTTTATTTCTTCATTTTTATTCAAATATGAATCCACAAATTCTCCTATAGGTATTAATTCAACTTTTCCATCTCTTTTAATCAATATAGGCTCATCTTCAGTTAATGATTGCTTTAGATGATGGAACTTACTACCATACAATAATTTTGCAAAAATATTAGGAATCTGTGCTTTAACAATCCCTGGTCCATTATCTTCAATAGTAACTTTATATCTTTCAGGAGTTGTTTCTTCAATAAAAACTTTAATCTCAGGAAGAACTTTCATTTCTTCACATGCATCAATTGAATTATCAACAGCTTCTTTAACAGTTGTAAGTAATGCTTTTCTAGGATTATCAAATCCCAATAAATGTCTATTTTTAGTAAAGAATTCTGATATAGAAATGGCTTGTTGCTTTTCAGCCAAGAAATCTGCAGTTGTCTTAATTTTTTTTCCTCCGTCAGTTAATTTAGTTTGCCCCACTTTTTTATTGTCCAATTTAACCATTAATAAATCTTTTGGTGATAAAAATTACAATTCTTATTTGAAAAGAATAAAAGTTATTTATTCAATTTCTTAACAAAAAATACTTCTCTCCCTTCTGGTTGAATTCCATCAATATACCCTTTTTTTTCAAATCCTAATTTCTTATGCCACGCTTGTGGTTCCTTTTCATTGCAAACACATGAACTAATAATCACTTTAGCTTTTGTATTCTTTTCAAGCATTTCTAACATTTTTCTAGCAATTCCTTTTTTTCTAAATCTTTTTTCAACATGTATCATTTCAATATATGGAATAATTTCCCAAATATTTTGAAACATTAAAAATCCAATTAAATCTTTATCTTCTGCAACAATAAATTCTTTGTTCTTAATTTTCTTTCTGATAATCTTTTTATCTTTGACATGCCCCCATTTAATGATATAATATAAATCCTTTTCTTTAGCATATCTTATATTCATAATATTTTATTTATCAATTAACTAATAAACTTTTTGAAAAATAAAAAAAATTAAATTAAGAAAATTCTATCTCCCTTTCTTACTGGCTCTTCAATTTTCAATCCAATATCATCCCCAGCATTCGCTTCATCAACTTCTTGTTTATCAACTTGCATGGATGTAATCACTTGTTCAAAATCCGTCCCAGTACCTTTAATCACAATTTGATCTCCCTTTCTTAAAGTACTAGTTACTTTCACCACAGCCACTCCGATTTTCGGAAACATATGTATAATTTCACCGACCTCATTCATGGACATCACCACTATTATATAGGCATTTGAAATACTTAAAACTAACCTTTTATTGTCGCTTCGCTCCAAGCACCTCAGTTGCCGGTGTGGCTAATTATTTTTAACGACTTTATTTATATTTGCTACGAAAAACTTTGCATTTTGTAAAGATTCATTTGCGGGTTCTTTATTCGCCTGTGCAATGGTTTGATAAGTGAAGTTACCTCTTTTTCCTTTTTCAATTTTAAATATTTCCAGCAAATCATCTGCCCTAACAATTAATTTTTTATAAATTTCTAAAAGTTTTACATCTAATATCCCGTTATCCACGAATTTTTCTTTGAATTTGTCCAAAGTTGCTTTATGAACATTTGGTGCTTCTGTTTTTATTCCTGTTGTTAGTAGAATGGCTTTTGCTGAATAAAATATGCTATAATATGAATGCGAAATTACAGAACTATAAAATGTAATGTTTGAAGCTAATTCGAAATTCTTTTTATCTTTTTGATTTTCACTTAATCTATTTAAAGACTCAGCAGCTAGAATTTCATTGCTTGCTCTGTTCAAATAAATCTCAACCATCGAATCCATTTTTCATTGCCTCCTGAACAATTCTGAAATATCCTTCTGCCCCTGTGAAAATTAAATTATTTCTCACAATCTCTTTTCCATAATTTGCTTGTTTTTCCAGTAGCATATTATAAAATTCTTTTGCTGTAAATGCATAGAGATGAATTTTTGGTATGCTCATTTCACAATAATGCCTTAATTCAGAATAAAGATTTTTAGTATTATTCTCACAAATAATTACTACATCTAAATCTGATTTTAGGGTTTGTTTATTATTTGCATAGCTTCCAGTTATAATCAAAGTATAGTATTTCAAAGGAATAATATTTTGCATTTCGTTTAATTCTTTAAAGGGTAAATGCTTTTCTTTCAAAGTGCTTTGTTCAGCGGCTATTGATATATATGATATTGCCATCTGACTCTCAGCAAACGAATACTGAATTATATTCCCAACATTATTTTGTTTTAAAACGTTCAGCTTTACAAAATTTTTGACAACATTGTAAACATAGCTTTCTGATTTGTTTTTTGATAGTGTCTTAATTTCTTTGAAAGTAAACTTTTTCCAAGGTTTCCTTGCAAATATTTGTAATATTTTTGAACTTTTGTTTATCATTTTAAATCCTGCTTTTAGGTGCCTTTAATCCTATTTTAGGGATTTATATAACTTTTGTATTTTCTAACTTAGAAAAATAGCCTTTAAAAAACTTCACTATAAATTTCCGAAAATCTTTCAGTCGCTTCGCTCCAAGCACCTCAGTTGCCGATGCGGCTTTATTGTCTTATAATTGACATAATTTTATTTTCTCCACATTGTATGGTTATGACTTCATTTCTAATTTTCATTGGATTTTCTTGTTTTTTATCAAAATCTGAATGATAGGTTATTCCAATTAATAAATCAATCATTTCAGAATTATTTTTACAAGTTAATTTTTGATTTACATCCTCAACTTGAAAAGAAAAATTTCTTACATAATTCGGCATTATTATTTCGTTATAAAAATGGTTAAAATTAGATTTTTGCCAAGTAAAGTTTGTTTTGGTTTTGTATAATATTTCATTATCATTATTTGTAATTATTGCAGGGCTATCACCTATATTTTTTATTTCAATAATAATTGAAGATTCATCTGAATAGATATTCTCAATATTTAACAATGCTGCATTTTCTTGTAGCAATATATCTATCTGCTCTTGAGTCTGATTTATTTGTGTAATTAATACTAATAAAGTCGCTAAAATCGCTACAATTTCAATTAATCTTGAAATGTTTTTGAATATTTTTCCCCAAGGTTTTGAAAAGATTATTTCAAAAATAATCAATACTCCTAGGCATAAGGTTATTACCATCATTAATGTGATCAGTTCAAATTTTAACCAAATTATAATAATCGCAAAAATAATGAAAATAAATATTGAAATTCCTCCTATTAAATTTCTAATCCCATAATTCAATTTTTCTTCTTGTTTAGTTAATTTATTGTTTTCTTTCTTTTTATTTTAGGGATTAAAAAATTGTTTAGAATTTCTTTTAGTCATAATAATAATTATCCCTTAGGAATATAAATATTTTATGTATTTATTTATAACGCCCTCTCTTTTCAACCCTTTCCAAGCGCCGCATAATAGATTCAAATTCCTTGACTTCAGCTTTGTACCCTTGAAGCACATACTTAATGCATTCATCCGAATACAAATAATGTTTACTCTCTAAAGCTTTCTTAATCAAATGAATATCTACAGCTTTATCTTCGATTCTTGTTGAAACAAATCCTAATCCAAAATCAATAAAATATATTTTATCAGCAATAATAATATTCGAAGTTGTCAAATCACCATGAATTATATTCATGTTATGTAATCTTGCAATCTTCCTTCCTATTCGTGAAAATGTTTGTTTCCTATCAATATCATGAATAACATCTCTTAATTTATTCCCTTTGATATATTCCATAGTAATCTTCATATCTTTATCACAAACATTCAAAACTTTTGGTGTAGGAACTTGCTCTCTTGCTTTGTCCAGTAATTTCGCTTCTTTTCGAGTATTAGTTTTTCTAATATGTAAATCAATTTCCTCACATCTATAATTTTTTTTAATTCTCTCTTTTACAATAACATTATTTTCAAGAAATATTTTCGCTTCAGCACCTTGTTGTATTAATTTCATGATTTTAAGCAAATAAACTTTATTAATAAATGTTTCTTCAACAATAGATTTATATTTATCTTTAATTTAATCTAAATAATGGGATGGCTTAATTGGTGGGATAGATCTTTATTTAATCGTCCTATAATTTTCAAAGCAAAATTACTTTATCATGGTACAACTTTAGATTATTTTAATGAAAGAATTAAAAATGGTGCTAGATACTATGAGCATATAGAAAATGGTTTAAGTGAGAGTTCAGAAAAAGAAGTTTTTTTTGAAACAAATAAAAAAAATGCTATTAGTTGGACTTGTTCATTTTCAAAAAGATTCAATAGTCCTCCAGTAATTATTAGCACAAAAAATCTTAGAGATTTAAGAAGAAACTCTATTAATTTTTATCCTTATCATAGATCTGATAAAGTTCCTATTGATGATTTAATCATGATTCCCTTAGTATTCAAAAATGATATTTGGAAAAAAAGATTATTCTAAGTCCATATAATGATTTAACTAATGAATGTAAAACTCAAATTACTATTGCAGAGAATAAATTATTAAGATAATCTAGTCCAATAGAATAAAGTCACCTTTGGTTTCAAGCTTCTCAGTCGCCGCGGTGGCTAACTTAGATCAAATTATTTATTGTTGCTAAGAAGAATCTTGCATTTTTTATGGACTGCTCAGCAAATGGTTTATTTGCATTTGCATTGACATTATAGGTAAATCTTCCTCTATTCCTTTTTTCTTCAAAAAATATCTTTAGAAGCACTTCTGCCTTTTCTGATTCTTCCTCATAGATTTCTGCAAGTTGTTTGTTTAATTATTTTGATTCCACTATTTCTTTGAATTTATCATAAGTTTTTTTATGTTCTTCCGGTGCATTTGTTTCAATTCCTTGTATAATCAAATATGCCTTTGCACAATAAAAGATTGCATAGTAACTTTCTGATATTACATCATTGAAGAAAGTTCTATTTGCTTGAATATTCATTATTTCTTTTAATTTTGGTTCTATTGATAGTTCAAAATTAGCTTTTGTTAGTATCAACTTATTTTCTGCTCTCTCTAAATACCCTTTAACCTTTATATCCATTTTCAATAGCCTCCTTAATCAATTCATAATAAATTTGCCCATTCTTCAAGATTATTTTATTTTTCACTATTTCTTTTCCATAATTTTCATTTTTAGATTTTAACATTTCAATAAAATCTTTCTTTGTAATTACATATAAATGTACTTCAGGCACAAAAAGCATTGTTATATTTTCAACTAATTTTTGTATTGCAACTATATTTTCTTTGTTTGGGGCAATTATTACTAAATCTAAGTCTGATTTTTTGTTATAATTCCCTTTAGCATAACTTCCTGTAACTAAAATCAGATAGTCAGTTATTTCTTTTATTTCAATAATTTTTGAATAATTTGGTATTTTGTTTCCTTCTTTCTCTTCTAAAAATGCCAAGTTTAGAATGGTTTCTCTAGATATCTTCAAACTAATGAGATTTAGGCTACTTTTTTTTTCTAAGCTTAATATGTTTTTTTTAACTAAACTTTCTATCGCTTCATAGACTCTTTGATAGGAATTACTTCCTACTTTTTTCATAATTTCTCGAATGCTTGCATTTAAAAAAATATTCTTCCTAAACAAGTTAATTACTTTTAATTCATTTTTTGTAGTTATTTCCATATTGAGATAATATTATCTCTTTTATGAGATATATAAATCTTTTGTTTTGATTAATTCCTGGAAACCTTTTAATTTTCCTAAAATTTCAAATAATTCTTTAGAATAGTTTAAATATTGTTTTATCAAAATTGGTTTTGGTGGTCGTATTACATATTATCAAGTATTTATCTTCAACTTCTTCAATAAAAACATTTCTTTGGTATATTTTTTGGGATGAATTTTTTTAGATTTATTTGCATTTATGCTCCAAAACCTTTAGACATTTTTCCTTTAAATTTTTTCATAAGCTTAGTTGGATCTTCAGAACCGCCAAGCATCTTCATCATCTTTTTAGTCTCTTTATACTGTTTCAACAACTCACGAACTTCCGTCGCTGTACAACCAGAACCTTTAGCAATTCTCTCGATTCTATCTTTGGTAATTATTTCAGGATCTTCAAGTTCTTCTTTTGTCATGGATTGCATCATATGCTTCCACTTTTTTAATTTCCCTTCTTGTCCATCAAGCATTTCTTTGGGAATTTTAGCTCCTCCAAATCCTGGAATCATCTCGACGATTTTTGATAATGGTCCCATTTTGCTCATTGCTGACATTTGTTCATATAAATCTAAAAAATTAAAATCTCCTTTCAGCATTTTCTTTCCTAGGTCTTCAGCTGTATTTTCATCAATGGCTTCTCTTGCTTTCTCAAGCAAAGCTTCAAGATCCCCCATTCCTAATAATCTTCCAACAAACCCTTTTGGATTAAACACTTCAATATCTTCAGGTTTCTCTCCAATTCCAATAAATTTAATCGGCGCTTTGGTAACTGCGCATGCACTTAATGCACCCCCACCTTTAGCAGTTCCATCTAATTTACTAACGATAACTCCATTAACACCACAAGAATTATGAAAACTTTCTGCTTGCTTCTGTGCAGTTTGTCCGATGTCTGCCGAGATTACAAGTAAATTTTCATTTGCTTTGATATAATTATTCAACTCAGTAATTTCTTTAACTAAATCCTCTGACAACGCATCTCGCCCAGCAGTATCGATAATCAATAAATCATAATCCTTGAAATCTTTTTCAAATTTTTTATAAATTTTTAATGCATTCTTTTCTTTTTCATCAATAAAACATTGAACTTTGATTTTATCACAAATTTGTTGTAATTGTAATGGTGCTGCAGGTCTATGGACATCTAATCCAATGGCTGCAACTTTGAATCCTCTATTAGAATAATATCTTGCAATTTTTCCAATTGTTGTAGTCTTACCAGAACCATTGAGACCAATCATCATTATTTTAAAAGGTTTTTTTGTCTTATCAATAACAATCTCATTCTTTTCTCCACCGAGAAATTTAACCAATTCTTCATACACAATTTTAATTAAATACTCTCTTTGAGAAACACCGGCAGGAGTTTTTTCTGCTAATGCTCTTTTTTTAATGGAATTAGTTAACTCAAATACTAGCTTAACATTAACATCTGCTTGTAACAGAGCTTTTTGGATATCTTTGACTAATTCATTGATTATTCTTTCATCAACAAACATACTTTTAGCTATCTTAGCTAATGTATTCTTCAACGAGCTTCCAAGTTTGTCTAAAACCATAAAAATGATGTATTTAGTGTATTTTTAAAGGTTTACTTAACTTAGCGAAAACTTTATATACTATAGTAACTATAGAAGATATAGAATGATAACAACAATTCAACTAACAGAAGAAACTAAAGAATTAATCAGTTCCTTTGGTACAAAAAAAGATAGTTATGAAGATATAATTAAAAGAATGTATACTTTTGCTGTAAAAGAACAATTAAGAGAATTTTTACTCTCATCTGATAAATCGATTCCAATTGATGAAGCAATTAAGAGGGTCAAGAAGCAATGGCCCAAGTAGAAATTACAGAATCACTTTTTTTAGAGATTAATAAGAAATTTAAACAGGAAAGTTTTGAAATATTACAACTTATTAAATCTCTTGAAAATAATCCTAAGAAAGGAAAAGAATTAGGTACTGTTGGTGGCATTATTATTAAAGAATTAAAATATAAGAGTTTTAGATTCTATTTTATTACTGATGGCTTTAAATTAAAATGTATTGATGAAAGTGCCTTAGTAGATCTTCTTCTACGTTTTGTAAGAATGTCTGATAAGAAAGCACAGCAAGAAACAATAAATGAAATTAAATTTATTCTAAGAACACTTGGTCCAGAAGGTTTTTCTTAAATTAAAAAAATAAATAAAAAATTTATCTTCTTTTTTTATGTGCTCTGTATCTTTTAGCTGCACCAGGAGCCAATTTTGATAATTGAGCTAAAACTAATTTTCTCAAATGAAATGTAGTCATACCTTGTTTGACTTTTATTGTTTTAACAATTGCATTTGCTACTGAACTATTTGCACCTGCTTTCATAATTGAAGCTTTTAATTTAGCTGGCTTATATTTGTCTCCTCTTTTAATTAACTTTACCATCATTTCACCTCCAATGATAATAATATTCATAAGAATAAATCCTATTTAAAACTATGGGATAGAAAATAGAAATAAAAAAATCTATTTTAGAAAATAAAAAAAGTTTATTCAATCCACTTTATATCTTTAAATGGATATTTTTGTGCAATTAAAATTATATCAATTAACCACCAAATCCATCCAGCTAATTCTAAAGTTACTACAGTAATTAATAATTTTAATACTCCTGTACCAACTTTCCCTAAAATAAACCTATCGATGCCTAATGCTCCAAATAAAATCGACATTAACAAAACTAAAAGCCAACTTACTTCTTTTTTTGCCATTTTTATTTTATCGTAAATACCCCGCTGCTCTGCAGTGGGGTTCGTAATTAAGCCTCGGACATGACATTTGCCCGCGTAGACTATATAAATAAATTTTTCTTAGATTTTTTAATGCAACGTACTATTAGTCTTGTGTTTCCTAAATATAAAGAACTTTGTGAAACCATTTATAGTTATAACTCTCTTGTCAACATGCATATTTGTGAATGTTTGTGTACTCAAACAATTTCAAAATCTCAACTTCATCATTCTTTGTATTCCAAGATTCGAAAAGATTTTCCTGAATTTCCTTCTGCTTTGATTCAATGTGCTCGTGATAATGCTGTTGAGATGTTGAAGAGCAATGATTTAAATTCTTTTACAAGAAAGCGTTTGGATTCTTCAATTAGATTTGATTTGCGTACTTGTAAAGTTTTTTTGGCTTCTGGTGAATTGCAATTGACTACGATCGCTGGTAGCAAAAAATATAAAATCAAAGTCCCTGATTATTTTAATAAGTATTTTTCTTGGAAAGTTAAGGTTGTTACATTAGGCATTGAAAATAAAAATTTGAAATTGAAAGTCATTGTTGATGGTGAGACTACAAAACAATGTACTTATCATGAAGTTTTAGGTATTGATTTGGGTTTGAAAGAGTTTGCAGTTTTAAGTGATGGTCATTTTGCTTCTTCGACTGAAATTAATCGTGTTAAAAGAAAGTATGCTCATAATCGCAAGATATTGCAGTCCAAAGGCACTCGCTCTGCAAAGAAAAAATTAAAATATCTTTCAGGCCGAGAAAGACGGTTCATGAATGGCTACAATCATTTGCTGACAAAAAAAATTGCATCATTACCTTATGGTGCATTTGCATTGGAAAATTTGAAAGGTATTCGTAATGGAAAAAAAGGCAAAGTATTCAACAGAAAGAGAAATTCTTGGGCGTATTTTCAATTCAGAAAAACGTTGAAATATAAAGCTGAGAATCAAGGAAAGCAAGTAATTCTTGTTGATCCTAAATTTACTTCTCAAGAATGTAATTTTTGTGGAAACATAAATAAGAATAATAGAAAAAAAAGTTTTTTTCATTGCAAAGAATGTGGATTTCAATGTCATGCAGATTTAAATGCGAGTAAAAATATCTCCCTAAGAGGATACAAAATCTTCTATGGGCAGGCTGATGTAAACCAGCCGTATATCTCAAATAATAAGACAAAGTTTAGAGATAATGAATCCTTAGAAGTGTAATGCCCCACTGCGAAACAAAGTGAAGCAGGCGAGCGAAGCGAGACCCCTCTGGGGTGGGGATAACTTCTAAGTATATTCAGGTTTACTTCCAAGCCTCTATAATAATTTTTATAGAACTAATTAAAGCCCAAATCCATGCTATTAATACAATTAATCCTGCTGCAGGCATAACATACATTAATGCTAATCCCACTAAGGATAAAATTATTTGCATAACTCCAATACTAAACTTTTTTGAGATTAAAGTTCCTAATCCTGGCAATACTATTATATTCAGCAACAAACACAGAATTGCTAAACCTTTATTCGACTTCTTTTTTTTATGATTTTTTTTCATATATATTTA